>ERZ1034873.69-NODE-69-length-61420-cov-50.063522_pt1 | contig 61420 bp, 89 predicted proteins | sample MGYA00520689_ERZ1034873 | MGnify/ENA primary metagenome ERZ1034873 (study PRJEB33766, sample SAMN09781722) | gut metagenome | biome: gut microbiome | host: Homo sapiens | place: Madagascar | study: EMG produced TPA metagenomics assembly of the PRJNA485056 data set...
GAGAATTTTTAAGGAGGCCGGCGATGAGAGAGGGGGTGTCATTTTAACGACCCCCTCCCGGGTGTTAATTGAATAGCTCCAATGGAAGTTTAGAGAGTTTTTCTTTTAATAACTCTAAAACATTCAAATCATTAAAGTCATTCAAATCTAAATTTTTATTTGTTACCATGGATCTTTGGTTTAGTTTCTCCATTTACCCGAGTTACCTTAAAGTATTGACCCATGAAATCATTATTAAGAATCTTGTCAATAGCAATTGCTAAGCGTGTTTCGTATTCAGTATCATTCATGTCTGATGTATCAGCATCAAAGTATCTAGCTAAATACCCTGAAGTACAATAGCCCTTTGATTCATCAAACCTGTACCAATTGTCAAAGTCGTCAAAAGGATCAAAGGGGTTGTCTACTGTTGTGATCCAGATATGTAATGTATCATTGCGGTCTGTAGAACTTTGTGTTGCTAGCTTCAGAGATCCGTCTTTTGAATTACTCATTCCCTTATTCTCCTTTCTATAAATATTTGTTGATAGTTGATACAGAAAGTCCAGTTGCTTCAGCTACTTCAGCTTGTGTATAACCAAAGTTAAGCATAGACTTTATCCTTGCAACTTGAGAAGCATTAACAGTAGCTGTTTTCTTCGGAGATGCAAGCTGTTTTACTCTATCTGAATCAGCATTGTTAAGTATTTGCGTAAGCTTTGATGTACTGACTGCACCAGATTGAATTGCAGACCATTCTCTGTCTGTTATGTCAACTTGTACATTAGACTTAGATGCGCCAACCTTTGCTCTAGCTGCAGTTAAAGCCTGCTGTCCAGCTCGTTTGATTTCATCTGCTGTCCAATCTGGATTAGCCGATTGCTTTTGCTTTAATGTCTTGTTAGCAAGTATCTGTGCTTGTCTCTCTTTTGGCGCATTCTGTAATGCCCTGTTAAGCTTAGCATTAAGACTTGCTACTTCCGCCGAATATACTTTCTTAGCTTGTGCATTTATTTCAATGTTTTTAGTAGCTACATAATTCTTTCTTGCTAATTTAGCCATAGACTTAAGGGCATTGGCATAGTCTGCATATGCAACCTCTTTGGGATTAGGGTTCTTGGATAGCAGGGTACGGGCATCATTTGTAGCCGCCATCTTAGATGTCTTGACAGTAGCCAGTTTCTCACCTTTCGATTCCCATGCACCATCCTTATTTCTTTTCCAGTCAGTATAGGTACGCCCCGTAGGCTCCGGATGTACTTCACCAGTCTTAGGATCAATGTCTTTTAAACGAATCTGTTTTGTTTCAGCAACATAGGCCACTGATTTAGACCGGGATAAGAGTGTGGATGCACCGGCATCACTACCACCCTGGTACTTTTTCTTTAACTCGGCTATACGGTTCTCTTCGTAGGACCTCTTATAGTCCAAGCCGTGCTTCGGTGCGTCAATAACGACCATCGAATGCTTTACGGCTCTTGCAATTTCATCAGGCTTTGCACCCTTTAGTGTCATATCAGTAATCAAATTGGAGATCTTACCCATTTCCAATCCTTTACGTTTCTCTGGAAGTTTAGCAGTAACTCCTTCAACTCCACGATATGCAATCTTAGGATCAAAGTCTTTAAGACCAGTGTATTCACTGATGTCAGATGTGGTAATCTTAACTTTTGATCTTGGTGAATTCGATGGAATTACTACTGCTGTATCACCGTCATAGTCAGCTCCAGACAATCTTTCTGCAACCTTGTAATTGATTCCGACAGCATCGATGGCATTGCCAAGCATTGACTTTCCCTGAGGATTCCTGTTATTTACTCTAAGTTCTGGAATCTCGAATGTTCCACCATGCGGATAACGCACAAGACACACAGTCTCTCCATTCTTGTATGATGGTGCATAGATTTCGTTATCTTTTAAAGAAGATACTGGTAAGATTACTTTAGCACTCTGTCTTGGAAGTGCTGCTGCTTTAAGATCTACTGCCTGGCTGTCGCAAGCCTCGGCAAAGTCTGCAAGCAATTTCCGTTTAACAACAGGGTTTGTCATTTTGAGGATTTTATCAAGCTCATCCTGACGATTGTCAACTGATAACTTAAGCTGTTTCTTGATAAGTGGCAACTGCTGTTTTGACAAAAACTGAGAAGCAAGGTTCTTAGAATAGTGGTCCCAATCGCCTTCTTCCTTAAGCTTATTGATAGCTCCCAACTTCTCATTGCCATCTTTATCTTTGTAGTGGTACTGTCCATTTGCTTTGATTGTTGCTCCAAATGGGTTGTCAGGATCATCTTTCATTTTCTTGAAGACATCCATCTTTGGTACATCGCTTGTCTTGTTGGTATTGAACACAACATCTACACCTTTTGGCATATCATCTGAGTAGATTGCCATACCTTTAAGATAATGTGTTCCATCAACAGCGATTCTTACCTGAGCATAATGTGAATCGCCAAGGTCAAGATCAGCAACTCCTCTTCGAAGTTCGATAACTCCATCTTTCTCCAGTCCACCTTTGTCGCCATATCTTACAGCAACACGGTTTGATGAAATGCTTGATGGGTATTCAGGAGCCCAGAATGTTTCACCACCATCATGAGAATATTTCTCCAATGGCACGATCTTTTCAGTATGCTGTTGTACATCTTTCCATTCAGTTCCTGGAGGGCAAAGAACTTTAGTAGTTGTATACTGCCCTTTTTGATTGATCTGTGGAACTTTGACTGAATGTACTTCATAACCAGCTTCCTTTAAGATCTGAAGAGATACATCCAATCTTGTTTTGGTAATTCCGATTTCTCTCTCGACTCCAGTACCAACATCTACAAAGTTCTTAGTTCCAACTTTCTTTGCTAAAGCTTCGGCTGTGTTGATACATGTGTCTTCTTTAAGCTTTTCTCCCTGGTTCAGTAATGATCGAACTGTTGATTCTTTCGATGCAGCATCGAACATAAGCTCAGCTATTTTGACGTTTGAATAGCCATGCTCTTTCAATTTCATAGCCCTGTTGATACGATCTACTTTCTCAGCATTCACATAAATTGACTGCTTGTTTCGAAACTCAGTTGTTTTCAAGCCCATAGATGCAGCGATCTCTTTCTCGCTTTTACCTTTAGCTTTCATCTCCCTAACAGTCTTTAAGAATTCTGCATTGTGCTGATAAGGGTTATCCCCAGAACCCCAAGGATATCTCCCCGAATGTCGAGGAGTACCGTAGTGTGCTAAGTAGCTCATTCTATGCCCTCCTCTTTCTTAACAGTTACAATGATCTTATCGAACGATTTTATCTTGTCCATGATTGGCAGTATGATATCTGGTGTTGGAATCTCTTTAAGAATCTCGTTATTTTGATAGATCCTTAATTCAATTCCTATATCACCTGGTTTGATTTCATACTCTAAACAAAATAGAGCAGTATAAATTTCCAACTGCTGCATGTGTGCAGGAATATCTCCTGTTTTTAAATCATGAATTCTAAGAAAGTCTTTGGCAAACTTAATTGCATCAGCTGTACCAAAACAATTCTCAGAATAATATAGCACCTGCTCGGGTGTCATTCTATACCCAATTGCATCATTTACATGCATATTGAGCGTTAAAGGTGATCTTGGCAATCTCTGCCTAAGTTTAATACATTTTGCTGCAAACTCATGTAACTCTGTGCCTTGCTGAGCTTTAAGAAATCTTCGATATGTGTTTTCGAGTTTCTCAGCATCATAGTTAATCCAATGATACTTACTAGCTCCGAGATATGCGTGATCTCCTTCTTTTACTTGTGAATGCTTCCTGAATTCCATTATAAACCTCCGTCTTATTTTGCGGATGAATGAAACTTCCATATTGTCCCATTTCATTCGCTTTATTTACATAGTAGTCCTGGTTTGGTCTGTGACTTGCATTAGCATCTCTTTTAACTTCGAGTAATGCCCAGCCATCTCTATCCAATAAAACCAAATCAGGAATTCCCTGTTTGTAATTAGGGTCATTCTTTAAAATAATAGAATCTGGAAATAACTCTTTTAATTCTGAAATTATATCGGATTGAATTTTGTTCTCTTTTTTCATTGTTCTCCTTTCGTAGGGCCGGAGGTATACATAATGGCAGATTGTATCGTGATATGAGGTAGCACTAATAACTGAAAAGAGCCCTACGAAAAGACAAACAAAAAGAGAAAGAGACGGTTACGCTCTCCTCCCCTATAATAATCAATGTTTTTTTCGCGAGGCTATTTTATGAAAGCAGACTCATTAAAATTCTTTTTCTGAGCTAAAGCTCTTGTAATTCGAAGCTCGATTGGGCTTCTACATTTTAAGTGAAAGTACTTTAATTCCTTATATGGCGTTGTAAGTCTATCAATTCTTCCACTAGCCTGCTTCATCATTTTGTATGAATAGTTCTGTGAATAGAAAACCATCGTGTCTGTTTTTATACAATTCCATGCTTCTGACCCAGCATTGTACTGAACTAGGTAAATCCATTTTGAATTGCCGAATGGTTCTGGATCATGTCGATGTCCATTTAATTCAGCAATAGCAACATCTTCACCAAAGTCTATGTTTTTAATTATTTCCAATTCGTAATCGAAATTATAGAACACTATCAGTTTGTTATGTTGCTCAAAGATGTTACGCAGTGCTTCAGCCCTACTTTTATCAGCATAACAGATCTTTCTTAACTTGTAACACAACTCACTAACATTTTCTATTGGTTCTTCTTTTTCATAATCCCATCGATTTCTCATAAGATCTTTGTAAGCTTCCTTATCGAATAAACACCAAACGTCTTCATGATATTGAACTGCTGGATTTTGATATGGCATGTCTACTAAAACTCTTCGTCTTAGTCTATTTAATCTTTCAGTTCCAATGAATCGTTCAATTTGTGGAAACTTGCTGAACCTTGAATATATGCAGTGTTCTGCAGTGAACTCACTTTTGTTTTTGTAGAATCCATTAGCAATAAACACTGGCATGTAGTCCATGTAATTATCTCCTGGTGTTGCAGATAGTAGTATCCATTCATTGGACTTTGCAATCTTTAGGAATGACTTAGTCCAAGTTCCGTATCCAACTACTCGCTGTTCGTCAAAAATAAAAAAGCTGTTTTTAACGTCAACATATTTTTTAATATTGTTCCATGAATCTATGACTACTTTATGATCATAGATTTTGGAATCATCATCTGGTGTCAAATAAAACCAACTCATGTCGCCGAGCCATTCACCACTATCTCGCTTTTTAGCAGTTGTTATGATGTATAGATCTTTTGGATTCTTCATCTTTTTCATTGGCTCTACCTCACCACCGTTTTGGATGAAGTAGTACGCGAGTCCGGTAATAGATTTACCAGACCCTGTACCACCACAAAGTATACAACCGTTATGCATTTTCCTTATCGCACTCTTTTGGTGCGGCTTCAACTTTAATTCCATATTAATCTAAGTCAGCATATTTCTCGGCGAACTTGTTTTCGCGAATTGTTACATACATCGAATCAACATATGCAGTGATTCCGGTACGGCCATTCATCTCCCATTCGTAAGGGCGAATTGAAATATCACAGTTTACAATGTCAACAACATCAAGCTGGGATACTGTGTCTTCATCCAGGAGCGTCTTGTGATTACCGACAATAAGCCATACCTGTGTGTAACGGTTCATATTGAGTTTTACAGGAAGAGTCCATTCCTGTTCAGAGTCATCTGCTCCTTCTGGAAGAGGGCGATCTTTGACATTCCATCCTTCCTGTCTCAGTTCATCAGCCATTACTGTATCATCGATTACAACGCTGAATCCTCTTTTACCAGGATTGAATTTATCTCTTTCTCCTGAAAAGTTCTTCCAAATAATAATTGCACCTTCGATGTTAATATTGTTTACGTTTGCCATTATAGACCTTCCTTTCTATGCTGCCATATCGGTATGTTCATCAATTGCAAATTTCTCAAAGTCACCAAACTCTGAGATAGTTTCTATTGCTTTATTAGCAAGTTCTTCATAATAAGACATGTCAATCTTATCCTGAATATTGTTTGTTATTACATCTTCGGATTCGAGCCAACGGTATCCCTTTGTTCCAGATGGTGCAAAGTACTTATCGTCTTTTACTCTGAATAACTGAGCTCCACCGCAACCTTCTTTGATTGGGCAGAACTGACCAACTTTACCAACGAACTTATAGTCGTGTTCGTCTTCTGCCAGATTCTCGTTAAAGTCGAGGTCAAGCTCTCCGCCATTGCTGACGGCGATTGTCTGACATAAGTCCTTGAATTCAATCTTTTCATGAGTGAAGAGTTTCTTAAATACATATGGTACTGCGAACTGAGTTCCAGTTGCCGTCCATCCTTCACCTTTCTCATATGCAATGTAGACTGCATTGTTTACTAAGCAGATTTTCTCATACTCAGCTTCGATCTCGAATGTATATCCATACTTCTTTCCGAAGTCATAGATGAACTGCTCAACTTCCGGTGTCGGATTATCGATTTTGATTGAATCAGTCTTGATGTGGACGACGTGTGCTCCAAGTTTCTCAACTTCACCTTTGAGTGTTGCCATGAAGAGTGCCCCACGTTTAGCAACGATGTTGTCAATGTTTCTTTCATCCTTGAACAGATTACTGAAGTGAGCTGATGTCAGTCCATATACAGAATTAATTACAATCTTCAGTGCTTTAGCTAACTTATCCAGTTCTTCCTTAGCCAGATTAGCAAATCTAGCAAATGCTCCACCGAACAGAGTCTTTAATGCTTCAATGTCACGATGCTTAATAGCAATACGTGCATCAACAAGATCTTTAAATCTCGCGGTATACTTCTTACCAAACAGATTGAGCGCAATTACCGAATGCGGATGCATGGATGCTACATCAAATGTTTTGACATTTCTGTACATTCCAGGATCAGCAATTACCAATCCACCCTCATTAAGTTTAATATCACGATATGTTGATACACCATGATCAAACTTGTAGCCTTTGAACTCATTTATTGGATTATAGGTTTCATTACCTTCCATATCCACAGAGATACCTGTAGACAGATCTGTGTAGATAAACTCTTTCTGTGGGTTCTTGTCTTTTCCAAAGATCAGTTTACCAGACAACATATTGTTTGTGTCGTTTGGACAACCACCAGCAATCTCAGCTAATACACATCTTGCTTCAAAGTCTTCAATGTTAGCTTCAAATGTAGCTTCTGTTGCAATGACATCATTGTCACAATACTCAGCGACCTTAGGCCACAGTTCTTCTGGTACTGGCTGATCCCAAGGCAATGCCCATTCCTGATGATGAATACCTAACTCGATTTCCCACTTCTTCAGACTCTGCTTCTTAGCACAGAAGTCATAAACATCTGTATAACTTAAGTTGTATGCTGATCCGAAGAAAGCATTTGGACTCTTTTTAATAATGTCTTGTGAGAGCTGGAATAAAGCTTCCAATGAATATCCCATCATTCGAGCATACAAAATGTGGTTATCATATCTTCGACAGTTGAATCCAACAAGTTTCATTTTGAGGAATTCTTCAACTTCTGTTGGTGATGGATTGATCATTCTCTTACAAGGACCAGGTTCTCCTCTGTATTTCCAGTTAACCAGTAACAGGTTTGGAAACACCTCGATATCATAGAATACAATTCTGTCATCTTTTGGATTGTCAACTCCTGCAACATCATCAGAACAGTAATGAATCTTTCCAACCTGCGCTAGACAATAGTCTGCATGGTTTGTACTTGATGCTGCGAATGCTACAATATCGTTTCGCATGTCTGTTACGTCGTAGTGCTCGCCTGACTCATATGCATCATCAAGAATCTTTTTAATAAAGTCTACACTTGGTTTTGTACCAGGATGACTCTCTTTCCGAAGATTCTTTTTGATTAATGCTCGAATCATCTTTTCGCTGGCAACTACTTTAAAGTCTACCATATTGTCACTCCTTTTCTTTAACGGTAACCCTGAAGATATAGTAGCAATTGCAATTGAGTTACATGCTGTTACAACTCTTCGCAATGCTCCTTTACCACTATAAACCTTGATCTCTATATTGTCGCTATATACATTGTCAAGCTGTTTAGGGTCACCAGTATAATAGTAATGCAGATGCACACCTGCGCCACTCTTTGAGAACTCAGCATATGTTGGCGGCCATTTAGATGCCGCGTCTAAGTTCATTTCCTTAGACTTATTCCCTTCAGCATCTTTCAGATCAAAGTCAATGACTATTAAATTCTCTGGAACTCTAACATAGTGAAGTTTAGTAGTATCCAGATCCTTTAATGTTGTACCAACTCGATCCCACGCTTTTGATGGCGCATCGCCGCGTGCATATTGTGCTGGGCAATCTTTACACACTTCATCTAAGATAGATTTAGTGCTATCCATTTTGAGCCATGATTCTTTGGCTTCGTCTGGTTTAAGCTCTTTGTCTACGAACTTATCTTTCTTGAAGCCTTTGTAATAGCTTCTAGCTCTTGTTCCATCTTCCAAAGTAATTCTGTCGAGAAACTCATCGAAGTAATCCTTCAAGTCTTCCCTGAATTTGTACATTGGCATTTTGTTTGGGAGCCCAGTGTTGTCACAATACTCTTTATACAAACTATATGCTGCTTTTAATGTTGTTCCATCATCCTTCTCAAAGAACGGATAACAGCTTTCTACGAAGTTGAAGAAGACGTCCGTTTTGAACATCATATCCAATGGCTTATATCCATCATAGTAATGCTTTCCGTATTTCTGGTATACTTTGAGACAATGATTAGCTATAGCTCCAAGCTCATATGGAATCTGACTCATGCATTCCTGGTAAGTATCTGGCTCGAGTAATTCTCCAGTTGGCTTAACATCAATCAGTCGTCTTATAATACCTGACTTTGCATCAGTGATTTTGACTGGTCGGTTTGTACCCATGAAGAGCATACTGTTAACTCGCATTGGATACTCAGCTTTATACTTTTCAGAAATGCCGATTTCCTCGTGTGCGATTATAGAGTTGAGAAGGGTGTTATCTTCAATTCTACTTAAGTCACCGTCATGCTGAATCATTACCAGAGGGTTATCTTTGAATGCTGCAGTCGCGAATGATTTTGACGGAGTAGCTAAGTCTTTAGCATTGAATGTTCCGCAATATCCTTCGAACAGCTTTTGGATGATGTTAAGGATTGTCGACTTACCTGTTCCAGCTTCACCATAGAAGACTAAGAACTTCTGAATCTTTTTAGAGTCGCCAGATATAACTGATCCAATGGCCCACTCGATCTTTCGTCGTTCTTCTGCATCATACAGAGTTGAGATTATTTTGTCATAGCCCGGTGTCTTGCCTGCTTTGATGTCGTATGGTAAGGTCTTGGAACGATAGTCCTCTTTGGTTGTCTTCTGGTTTAGGAATGTAATATCAGAATCTAACTGTATTGAAGACGACGGACTAAGCTGGCAATACTTCTTGTACTTTTCCCAGCGTCCATTGTCGAAATCTCTTAAGTAGTCTTTTTCGATTTTGCTGGTTGTAGTCTTGCTAACTGTTTCATATGCTTCATCGATCAAACGATCTACATAATCAACAACATCGTATTCATCAGTAGACCATCTGTTATTCTTCTCATCCCAGAGAGCATAGAACGCCTTACCTTTACATAACAGGTTATCAACTTTCTTAGAAACAGCAAACGTTGGGTGAATGACCGTGGCATCCCTAGACTTGACATATGAACTCTTAATTGTTACAAAATTCATACTTTTTCCTTTCCTGACCGTTTGGACACAAAAATGTGCTCTCAAAAACTTTTATATATTTTCATACTTTCCTAAAAAGTTTTTAAACTATATAAAAAAATGGGCTTTTGGCCAATAATAGGGTAAAATAGCACTAAAAAGCCACTTTTTCATCAATTTTTGCAACTTGCTGGCCATTTTTATTTTGCATTTTTGTCAGTTAAGAGTCTATAAATCTCATCAGCTTTGGCCCCGCGAACGATCAAAATTGGCTGTAAATGGCCATCTTTCCCATTTTGACCACATTCTCCAGCCACTGTTAACCAGCTTTCTCGACCTCCATCGGACTGATTATATTGCACAATAAGCAGTTTTCCACGATCAGAATTAGGCATAACCTCGCCAACATAATCCTCATTTTTTCCTGTATTTCCCATAATTTCTACCTCAACTTTCTTTATTATTTTTATCTAAATCATCTTGTTATTTACGATAATATCATGCATTTTATCAGCCTGATCACCTTTCCAACATGCTACAGCTCGCAATCCAGCACTTTTACCATTCTCAATTTTTTCTTTAGCAACAGTAAAGTAGCTAGGACTAGCGCCATCAGAAGGATTATATTGGCATATAAACATCTCAGATTTATCCATATTAGGAATAAATTTCTTCGTATTTCCCATAACCTTACCTCAACTTTCTTTAATATCGCCAGATAAGTTCGTTTTTACTGAACGCTTCCGCCAAAATAGTAAGCAGCTTTATATCATTCCTACGCTGTTTGGAAGTACCCACGAACGGCTTTCCTGATTCTTTTTCCATAGTTTCAAGGTTCTTTGTAATTCGTACCAAGGCCTCCAAAACCATGTCATGTTGTGCAGCCGAACTGAATCCCTTAAACTCTTCCTTAGTCATTGTCTTCTTCCCTCCCTAAATCTTTAACCCAGTCTAATTCTCCTGCAGCGAATGCATAAGCAAGAGCGTCGATAACTTCAATAGCTGAATCTGAGAGTATACCAGCTGGTCCGTGTGCCTCTAAATATCTAGCAGCATTCAACACTGCACTACGGCATTCATCGCGGCTAAAGAGAGTTTCTACATACTTCTCTACCTTGATTTCTTCAAGCTCTTTATTTGTCAACTTATTGTTACATTTTTTCTTAACTATCATAGATGGATTTCCTCCTTATAATTTGTGTTTAGGTACTCGCACATCTGATCCCAAATCTGCATGCGTCTTAAGTTCTTTTTAGTTCCTTTGACCCACCATAAGCCGCCCTCTCCGTCCTGCTTATACTGACGTGAAGCACACTTCTTAAGTATTACTTCGTCTTCCTCAGAGCAGTCAAGGTAAAGCCCAAGTGAGTCAATCATGACATTAAACCAGTGAGGTGTGCGGTCTCCAAATTCGTCATTTCCCATAATAGAATCCTCGCATCGCATGGCTAACCCAACCATCATTTCAAGCCAGGAACACTGCTTATCAAGTAATGCTTGTCTTACTTCTGGATATCTATAACCACACTCATAAGCGAACGTAGAACGGAGATCGACACCGTCTGCAGCCCGGTTGGCGTCAAGTTTATGTGACCACTGGAAGTCAGTTGCGAACAGCCATTTGAATCCCTGAATGTGCTCATTTTTGGCCGGATCAACGCTAATTTTACCTAAAAGCCACTCGAAATAGTCCATTTTGACCCTATTTTTGTCGATTTTTATCATTTTTCTCCTTTCTAGACTGTTTTTCAGCCTCTTTTTTCGCTCTTTCATATCTGTTTGCACTGTGTAATGTGTCCGGATAATAGTATTTTATCATAATGTAATCTCCTCTAAAAATTCATCATAAGTTACGTCCTCATACAGGATGCAATCAATTTTGATGCCTTCACGGGCGTTCTTTACGTACAGCGTGTCTACTTCAAACTCACCGAATGAGTCTAAGTTTTCCTCGCCAAGCAGCTTAATACCATCTACAATTTCTTCATCGCCGTTCTCAGAATATACCGCATGCTCCTTAGGTAAGTAGTTCCATACAACTCTCTTAAGGCCATCATCTTCCATATATTCACTAGGATCAATCACAACTGGTCCAATTGCACAGTCTACGTTCTTTTCAACGTCGATTTCATCGATGTCTGGTGTCCGGACTTTGGCGTAATTTACTCTTTCGAACTTAGCATCAGCCTCTTTTTTACCTGTATCTACACTAGAAATGCTCTTTTCAGTAGCCGAAGCGTACTTTTTTAGGGCTTTTTCAGCATCTTTTTCCAGGTTTTTCTCCATTTCCTTGACTTCTTCGCTCTTTTTTTCTTCTTTTTCCTGATGAGCAGTCTCATAATCATCCTTAAACTGCTCAATTTCCTTGTCGATGTACTTTTCACAGGCCTGTTTCATGCCAAAATACATACCTACTGCACCTGTAGCTGCTCCTAATACAAAACTTAATACTACCTTTCCGCTCATTTATTTGCCCTCCTTATTCTCATGTCTACTGATAAATGTGTTAACTAAGCATCTGGCATCTGTACTGAACAAACATCCGTTACATCTGAAATCTGGATCTCCATTAGACTCCGGGTTCTTCTCACAATAATTCTTTTTAAACTCTACTAAACATTCTTTTGCTGTCATTATCTTTTCCTCCTTAAGATACCTAGTATTAGACAAATCAATTGTCAATGAAATACTATTTTTCCACTACTGATAGATACATTGTATCCTGCATTGCCTAAGTAATCTGCAATATCATTTGCGATTTTCTTTCCGTCCCTAGTAGCTGTGTCAACCCCAAAAGAAACTAAATCAATCAAGATCTCATAGTCACATGCTTTTGGCTCTGCCTTGCTCATGTCTGCACCTAAAATCTGAACGTCACTAGAATCTTCAATAGATCCATCGAGAGATTCCCAGAAACTGCTATGGCATTTATTGCAATAGTAGCAATACCCTTTAACGCCATTGATGTTTTTCATCGGGATTGATCCTACTTTACCACCACACTTATAGCATATCATTTTGACTCTCCTTATCGGTTATTTTGATCTTCTATAACAGACCAATCTATTAGTAATGAGGTATAATAATCACTGTCGTCGATAAATACATTATACCCCAAACTTCTTAAGTAATTTACAATAGCATTTGTAATTTTATCCCCATTATCAGCAGCAATATCTAACCCAAAAGAAATCAATTCGATTGAGATATGGCATTCACCAGCTTTTGCTGCTTTTATGATATCTTTCTCGATTGAATCAAGATAGTCTCCAAAACAGTCATTTACTAAACTTATAATATTAGCTTCTTTTGCGCTTATCATCTTTTCTTACCTCTCTTTCTGTTTACCATAGCCATACCGAAATCCTGTACTGGAACATACTCCTTATTTGGATCGCTAAGCGGCCATTCAGTATGATTCCAAGCCTCATATACTTTACGGTTTGACTGGTTCTTATCTACACGAATATTATGTGTTACATTTGTCTCTTTCATTTTGACTCCTCCTTATTTGTGTATGGATTGTCCTGGCAATGAAACCTGCACGCTCCCTGATTTCTTACTTGAATATAACATTCATCGAAGTAAGGACATGACTGTTCCTCTTCAGTATATGTACGATCGTCCCTAGATGTATGTTCAAATTCCTGCATAATAACCTCCTTATATTTTCACCGTCCACGATATAATCATAGCCGAAGCAAAAAATACAATTATAAGATACGAGATAGCATCTATATCATGATACCTGCGTATGTATTTTACTGTGTGTATTACTCCAGCTCCTATAGCAGCACCCAAAAGGCATAAGCTTAAAGCTCTAAAGAATATAAATATGTATACCATTTTGACCTCCCTAGTCCAATGGAATGAACCATGATACTCCTGAATATATAAACACGAAGATAAGGAAAGCTAATGTAATAGCCAGTCCAACATCGTGGTTTTTAAAAATCTGTTTTAACGGATTCATAATCCCGACGGCAACAAACCCACACAAAATAAGTATGTTTAAGCCTCTTACGAGGATGATCATGCTATTCAATTCTCATCACCACCCCTGTCTGTACATTAGCATAATACTTGTGATGCTTATATACTACTATATCCCCGTCCCAATCACCACCTGTGAGATAAAGTTTCTTCATAATTGCTGGTTTTCTAAACCAATCGATAATTCTGTTCATTTTGATTCCTCCTATTTTTCGAAAAATGAAAGGAGATGCAAATGGGATATGGACCCACATCTCTGGTATGGGGATACCAGTGCACTGCTATTGTGCTATTACGCATCTCTTCTCATTATAATAATTGATTTTTCTGCGAGTTATTCAGATTTGTTCATTGGGGAGTTTTCGTCCCTAGACATTTTGATCCAGTTGTAGAATCGCTCAAAGCAATTAGGACAAACATCCATAACTGCTGGGATATCAGTAAGCTTATCACCGCTCTGTGTGCTTAACTGAGAAGTTGACGCCGGAAACTTGTTTTCTCCAGCCTTGTTCTTCCACCATACAGTGATGCCATCATATACTGGGTTGTCTTTTTCACTGTATATACTACCGCATAAATCGCATTTACAAATTCCTCTCATTATTTATTCTCCTCCTTAAATGATTTAATCCATTCACAGAACCGTCCAAAGCAGGCAGGACATACATCCATCATCTCTGGAGATCCTTTCATTGTTTTCCCGTCTGGTGCAATAATATCATACTTCCGGTCTCCATGCATAGTAGTGTCAGTCTCTTTATCGGCATACCAAATCATAATTCCATCATAGTTTTTATTTTCATCCTGGTGATATACCTTACCGCATAAATCACATTTACAAAATCCAATCATTTCTTATCCTCCTTAACCATTTTGATCCAACCACAGAATTTCTTGAAGCAATCTGGACAGACATCCATCATCTCTGGAAAGTTCGTCATTTTTCCGTCCGGATCGATTATATTATATCTCCTGTTTCCATGTGTAACGTTTCCAGTTTCGCTATAGTTCCAGATCGCAATTCCGTCATAGCATTTGTCGACATCTTTATGATATTCTTTACCGCAAATATCACAAACTAAAGATTTGATCATCTTAATTACCTCCTGAAATATATTTCTACGCATTCTCTCAAGCAGAAACAAACGAAATCTTCTGTTGTATTCTCATTGACTGTAATAAAGTTAACCTGCTCGTGATCTACATAAATTTTTATAGTACCGTTAGGCTCTACCAAAAGTTTAATCGGTACTCTGTAATTCTGAGACAGTTCTTTAATCGTAGCTAATATCTTCATACCTAGTCCCCCTTAAAATTCCTTATAGTATTTTGACGTAAGCTTCTTGATTTTCTTAACAAATGACTTACTCTTGCTGCTTTTAGTATAGCTAGTTTTGTCAGTATAATCTTCAAGATCCATATCGTATTCGCTGCAATAGTTCCATGTAGAAGTAATATATACAGTTTCCCTAACGTTTCCGCCATAAGCATTTGATGCTGCATAATCTACCTTCCAAGTGATTGTCCTGTAACCATCAAGAATTCCACATGCCGCATACACTCCAAAATTATCCTTATTTAACACATATTTTACCTTACTAATTTTCTTTATTTTAAATGAATCTGGGTCTAGCAGTTCACTATCCTGGAAAACAGCCAGTGTATAAGCTAAATTCTTATCTGCCTTTGTATATTTGGTTTTTGCATTTACTGGTTGAACAATAGTCAAACATACGATGACTGCAAGTAATAAGTATAACCATTTACTAATTTTCTTCATTTTAAATCCCTCCATTTTTATTCTGCTCTTCTTCACGTCTTTGGCGCATAAAGTCATTAAGTTGGATAAGTATCTTCTTTTCAATCGTATCACCGATACCAGGTATGGTTGTAAGTCTGTTATGCTTAACCCATTCAGTCAGCTCTTTAATGTCTTTAGCGCCCCTTTTAACTAAGAATTTTCTAGTTCTAGGTGTAATTGACTGTAGATATCTGAGATCATATGGATCTTTGTAGACATCTTCACCACGGAATAACCGTACCTTAGTAATTATCTCATATATTCTCTGTGTAGAGACATATTCGTCCATCGCTATCATTCGAACGCTGTCTCCACTCTGCCAACGCTTGAAGATTGCCAGATCGCGTTCCGTTACAGTCCAGTTACTCATTTTTCTTTTGTCGCACATAGAAGAACCCCCTAATCCATCATTTTCTTTATAACATCGTCAAGTGTGCCCTCTATCGGAATTGTTATGTCTATTGCTTCACCGAGTGTAAATTTAGGAATAATAATCCGGTACACAAGATTATTCTTAGAAGACTCAATATTGATATCGTCAGTAGAGATAGTAGCAGCTATTTTGACGCCAGTCTTCTCCTGAAGTTCATGAAGTTTGGCATAGACCTTTGCAAAGGCTTCAGCTGCTTTGCTAGTGTCCACCTTTTCTTCATTGCTGTTACGGACATTGAACAGTAAGTATGTATCGTATGTCTTAGCATCTTTATACAGCACAACTGACTTGATGTCGTATATTTTATCCTCTAAACTGAAGAGTCCAAATGCATCCAGGATATCCTGTTTGGCGTTAATGTTCAAAATATGCAATATGGTTCGCCATATCATTTGTCCTGTTAAGACACCATCAGTGCTATTGATAAGCGTCTCAAACCGTCTAAGCAACGCATTAACAGAATCTTGTTCTTCATGTATAAAGTCGCTGTCTAAGTATATTGCGTTTTTCATTTCTTTTTCTCCTTCTTCATAAATATATTTGCCAGGCATTTACTGCATAAGTTTTGCATCGGTACGCCTTGAAAGAATTCCAGCTCTGTGAGCTCATTTTCATCGCATTGCTCACCACATCCATCACATCTATACACCCGTGGCCTCCTCATGAAACATTCCAGCGCCATAAACTTTGTTAAGCATCTTTTTCATTTCCTCGGCTGTCATAGATCCTATATCACTTTTATTGCTTCTAATGGACTTACCGATATATGCTATAACTGGCTTACCCTTAAATTTAAGCTGGCCGTCCATAGTCAGATCGGTATTGTATTTGTAAAACGCATGATCCTTAAAATACTCAGAAATAGCATCCATGTTTTCATGTGAAGTTTCGATAAAGTCCGCATCTGGATCTTTGTTATACGCTGTAGCAATTGCAATTGAAGCTGTTGCTATACCTGCTGGATGATAGTTTGCATTATTATAAGTAAAACTCATTTTGACTCCTTCCTACGGTCCTAGACCGCCCTTAGTAGCACCACTGCTGCCAAGGGTAATCTAATACACCGTCTCTAAGCATTATCTGTTCATCAATTCATCTCTGTGATACTTCACCGTAAATGCAGCCATCGCAGTTGAAGTCGATTAGCAATACTCTCTCGTTTTCACCAGTTTCTTCATTTGGAACCATAACCCACTTGGTTAGGAATGTTACATTGTTGTCGAACTTGCCGTAGTCCGGATCTTTCTGGCTTCTGTATCTCCAACCATGTGTCAGACCAATATCAGTAGGCTTCAGACCGATCATACGGTATACATCATTCAGTGTCAGGATGCCTTCGCATTTTAACCGGGTATCTGCTTCCTTCTCACGCTGCGCAAGCATGAATTCATTCTGAGGATTGTCATTAAACCACTCGGTACTGTTCTCTCTTGTGAACAGACGCGCATATGGTGAGCCGCCAAAATTTCTGATGATCTCCTGCTCTTCAGTTACTTTCTTCTTTTCACCTGTCTCTGGATCTGTCTCAGTCTTCTTAATAGTTTTCTTTTCAGAACCATACAGCATTTCCTTATCGACTTCTTCGCCGTACTTGTTGATTACATTTTGACGGTAAGTCTTATAAGCCTGAGCAATTGCCGCACAGGATGCAGCTAATGCTGCCTGACGCTGTTTCATGATGTGATGAGATCCAAGAATGAGTCCAATAGATGCTACCTCAAGAATTGCAGGTCCAACATAAAGCTTAACATACTCCAATGCTGTCTTACGCTTTAAGAGTACCATATCGCTTGCTGCATTTTCTCTTGTGTAAGGCCGATCAAGAGAATCCGGATCTTCTTCATATAGTTCCGCCTTCTCTGCGATATTCTTCTTTGTAGCTTCTTCATTTACCTTTACTGTTGCCACTTTAAGAGTAGCTCTCTGTGTCATGATCAGAGCTCCAATGCCTGCTCCGATTCCTGCAAATAACATGATCTCCGGAGAATTCATTTTGGTCCAGGCCTTAGTATGGCCTACTACTGTTGATAAACTTGTTACTGCTGTGTCTAATGCTTTCATTTATTTGTCCTCCTTATTTACAATTTCGAAGTACTGCTCTCTCCAATTAAATACATTTGTTAAGCAATATGATCCGAAACCGATTCTGTCTTCATCATCACCAAGCAGATGGTAAAGAATCTCGAAATACGGTTCTTTTTTGGTTCCGGTAACAATGATAAGAGCCTTATCCACTTTGGCTTTATCACATTTTACTGGTACTGATTTTGTTTCATTCATTTTTATTTTCCTCCCTGTAAATCAATAATAAACTCTAATGCATACTTTCCTGCTTCGTCAGTAATATGAAATCCCTTAAAGATCTTATTCCACGGCATAGTTACCGATAAGTTATCATCCTCTTTAGAGAACATAAACTTTGTCTCTTCCAGAATATCCCGAATTGAGAATCTATGGCTGTTGTAGCTAAGATATCTAAAGAACTTGATAGCGAATGTGTCTCTGCCGCCTTTATCGTCGAACAGAAGTTTCGTACATGTTCCTTCTGGCATATCTGTAGAATAGTATACTTCTACACTTCCCCAAACTGTAGACTTGTATAAGTTGCATTTATCACTCGTAGCCTGCATCTCTTCTAATGTATCTAATGCATCTTTCTTGTAGCCGAATATCAATTCATATCTATCACCGAATGGGATAATAGTGAAGTTGTCGTGTAATTCTTTCCAGTTAATTGGTTCGTCCCAGTTATTCCATCCGTTACCTTTTGTGGTTCCGAATTTCATCTCTAAAGCAGCGTCTGTGATTGAGAATTCATCATATCCTTTGCTGAGCAGGTTATAGAATACACTCTGGAATTCTTCTACAGCGTTCTTAGTATCGAAAACTAATTTGGATGGCATTCCATTCGGTTCCTTTGATTTTGAATAGATTGTCATATTACCGTACTCGTTTGAATACCATGTATCCCACAGAATCTCCGAACTATTTGCCATAATATTTTTAGCAGCCTCATATGTTGCATCCATATCAGCGATAAGATAGTCCAGATAATTCCGTGCTTTCTTCAGATCCTCTACTCCGTTTTTCTTCTGGAATCTGAACAGATACTTCATAGAATTCCATAACATTGCGGCCCGCTTACCGGGCAGGTCTTTAACCACATCATTCAGAATATCAATAGTTTCTACACCAGCAATATTCTGATAGTGGTCTGGATGATTTACATTGTTTCCCATTGTTTTCCTCCTTATGCTCTCTGCGCTTTAATTGACATGACTGTAAGAGTCTTACCACACTGTGGGCACACTACATAAGACTCAAAGAATATTGGCATTCTTAAAACTCCTGGTGACTTGTATGGACGGCTCTGAATATCCTCTTTTTCATATGAGAACTTGCAACCACAATTTGCACACTCGGTTGTAGTCCTCGTTCCTGGTTCAATAATTTTGATCATTTCTCAATAACTCCTTTCGTTACTTTATGCTGCGTTCCACAGCTTGGACATTCAACATAAGACATAATGGTTTGCAACTTGCCACCGCCATAAAGCTTAAAGTCCTCAATGTTTTCTTCTCTATAAGCGAATCTGCAGCCACAGTTTTCACACTCACCAATTGTTTTGTCTCCTAATTCCATAACATTGATCATCAGTCAAGTTCCTCCAATCTAGGCATCTCTAAGACATATCCTCCGTCTTTAGACTTTCTGATATGTGCCCCGCCAAGCTCATACCATCCATAATGGAAGTCGTTTGCCTGTGTAGGAATACCAAGTGACTCATATACGTCCCCGACTGATACAGAATCATACTTATCAAGATACTCAGTTAAAGTATCCAGAGTTAAATCTGCATCTGCTCGAGTGACGAATTGGATGTTGTCCATATCATATCTAGCCCGTCCTCGAGGAGCCGATCTACGTCTACGGTCACCAAACCTGTCATCATACGATACTCTCTCTACGCTACCACGACTGAAACTGCTACGTCCACGTGATCTACGTCTTGTATCGCCATAGAATGCCATGTTGATAGCACCTTCAACCATATCAACGAATGTATCTTTTAATGCTGGAATCAGAACATCATTGAAGATATAGGATCCAACACCTCCAGATTCATCGCTTAAAAATGTTTCTCCGAATTTCTGACCCAGGGATTTTTTCTGAGTCGTTACCCTATTCTTTACTACTTTTTCAATCTTCTGACGCTCTTCAGATTTTGTAGGTTTCTTCTTTGTTGCCTTTGCGCCAGTAGTGATTGAGTTGCTTTCCAATCTTTCCATTTTAGCTCCTTTCTAAGAAAAAGTCTAAGACCATGTTTCCATGATCCCAGACTCAAGATTTCCAATCTTTTAAGTACTACTTTTCAGTCTTATCATCCTGATCCACTTCATCGATATCTTCCTCATCGTCTGCTTCACGATAGTCCGCATCTTTAGCATCCTTAAGCCTCTTCAAGTCGGCTTTCTTTTCCTTAGCTTTCTCGACCAGCATCTTTCCTCCCTTAACTGCCGCTTTTCCAAGCGTGTAAGTTCCGATAGCTGCTAAGCCGATCAAAGCAATTCCAATCTTGCCTAATGAATCGTCTTTGGTTACCTCAGTTGCAGGCGTTGTGTTAACGTCCTCTGCTACTACTACCTCTGTTGTGTTTTCGTTCTGTAATTCTGACATACTTTTGTCCTCCTTAAATTTTTTGGTTTATATCTCATTATAATATCTGAATTTTTTGCGAATCTACATTATGTCTCGGTAATCGAACCTCGGATTTGCGAAATACCCAATTGTAAGGCATGGTTTACCATTCCTCAACGTAGAGTCGAACTGCACATCGAGATAAGTTTCAGGAGTCCATCCTACGTCATCACCCACCTCAACGTGGTTTGCGTCTACTTCGTCATAGAATTCGTTAAGAGATATAAACATCTCACCTGAGAGGAACCGATCTTTCATTTTGCCGACCGCTGCTAATACATCTTCTCGTGTTGAGTAGAATACATTACCGGTGAACAGATCGATACATACTTCCTTTCCTTCAGGAGCACCTTCAAACTTAGATTCTGAGATCTCTTTTACCTTCTCGTCTCTAGCAGCTTTGGTAGCTTTGACGTCTGTCTTTGGTGATACCTTAGCTACATTTCTACGATATCTGTCGTATGCATTAGCCGTGAACTCATACATTGCTGTCATAGCTGTGAGTCTGGCTGTGCTGATCTTGTAAGATCCGATGAATGCTGAGATGCTTAAAGCACCTAAGATAACTGTAGGGACATAGCACTTCCAGCAAGACTTTACGATCTGCTTTGGTCCAAGTTCCTCAAATCTATAAGCCATGTCAGACTTTGCTACAGACATTGGAAGATCCTCATATTCGATCTCTCCATTTTCATACCTGTTTGCAATCTCATCATCCATTTTGTCGATTGCCATTGGTGTTGCTTTTACTGCACTGATTACAGTAGCAGCTAATCCTCCGATTCCAGCAATTATAAGAAGCATTGGGGCATTCTTATCGGCAATAACTGGAACCTTATTTGCCTCCTTAATTAAAGTGTTTAAAAAGCTCATTTTGTTTTCTCCTTTCTATATCAACATGCTTGAACTGTATTCCATATCTTTAAACCAGCCTTTAGCTTCTCGTTTTTCTTTTTTAGTGGCCATGAATAATCCATGCGGTAAACTGAGATACCGTATATAATAGCCATCAGTGTTTTCAAACGGAACAAGCTGAATATCAATCCAAGGATCGGTTGTATCATACTCGTCTACATCAATCTTTGACCACCCAACAATGTTTCCAAAATTCGTAGGATGCAAGTCAAGATCGTTCCTGAATTCATTCAGAGTTACCGTTTGATTTGGATTCATCTGTAATTTTCTATTCAGCTTTAATATGGCTGATTCTACTGTCGCTTTATCTGTATAGAATCCTTCATCTGTCAAGCTATCAATGAAGAATGTCAAGCCTGTTGTATCTACAAATTTTGATTCCTGTTCAGAGACAGTTTTATATAATGATTCGCCATTAGGTCTGCTAGCTTTCCAAATGTTTTCTTCTTTTTCTTTTCCTACCTCGTTGACTACTTCTGTTCTGTACCTCTTAAAGTTCGCCTGGAGAATACTCATAGCTCCTGCTAATGCTGCAAGCTGTTTCTTGTTTAAGAAGTTCGATCCAAAGATGCATCCTATTGTAGCAGCGCCAACTACAATAGAAGGAGCGTAAATTGGAGCTACAACTTTTACCTCTTCGATAAACGTAAGCTCCCTATGCTTCTTTTTCTCAATCTCATCAACTTTAAGGGTTGCTTTTATAGATGCTTTATTTGTAAGAATATTTGATACTACCACGCCTACAGCCGCACCTATAGACAATATAGTAGGCATGTTTCTTTTAATAAAATATCCTACCTGTTCACTGTTCATTTTGACTCCTTTCTGAAAAGCTTAAAGGCCATGTTTCCATAGCCTTATAGCCGATAACTTAATGATGATTCTCACAATGCTTAATATTGAAATCCACTAATGCCTTAAGCACCTCCGGGTTTTTCGTGTTCTCGTTAATCATCAGATTATAACAACAATTCATTCCCTGGTCGAATCCTTTATGGTACATCGATTCCATGCCATTTGCAATGCCATGTCCAATACGATTACCAAGCAGATAACAACCAGCAATTAATGCTACGTATTCAATCTGACTCTTGTGCTCACGCATAAACTCCTTTACGTTACCTAATTTCTGTTTAGTTTCGTCTCTCATTTTAATGCTCCTTTCAAGTTTACAATAAGTTCTCATTATAGTGGCTGAATATGCTGCGAAAAGAAGAGAGGACCTGAATTAGTCCTCATCCTCTTTTGAGTCGGTTGACTCGATAGCATTAACCTTTTTGTCGATCACCTCATCAATATGCATCTGCATTAAGCATGTTCCTAAGAATCCTGCAATTGCAGTACATCCAATCTGTCCAATTTTCAATAAAGTTTCTTTGCTCATTTTATCACCTCCTTCATTATAACGCATGAATTATTTGCGACCACATTTTTCTTGGATCAGAAATGCTACAAATGCAGTTAACACTGCCAATAAAAATGTTACCATCATTTTGACTCCTTTCTGAAAAGCTTAAAGGCCATGTTTCCATAGCCTATAAACTTTCACTTTAATAAATCAGATCTTCGTCTTTGGAAAGATCCCTGGAAATGCCTTACTGAGTATTGCGCCTCCATTACTCTCGAATACCATAACTCCGATACTCAAACCAGTCCAAGCCGCCAGCGTTAACCCTGACTTAACCAATTCCATCTTTGAGTTAGATTTGGATTGCTCAAGCTCACGTTCTCGAATGTCGAGTTCGCGTTCTTTATTGCTCATCTCTTTCATTTTGACCTCGTGATCGCTATTAAGCTTGTCCTCTTCTAACTTCAGTTTGTAGAAATCGACCAAGTTAGCGGCAATGCCGTTTCGCTCGTCACCGATTTTCTCATCAAAGAGTTTATTGTCCTCTTCGAGAATCGTTTGTTCCAACACATCCCTTAAGTTTTCAGTTCCTTCTTCTCTTGCCATATTTGACTCCTTTCTAACTTACAATAGTTCTCACTATAGTCTTTGTTTTATTTGCGTTTCTGACATACGCTGCACTTCCAATGTAACGGTATCGGACTTATAGATCTCTTCCAGAGTCTCTTTACCTTTAATCTCCATGGCACAGTAGTATCCTTTGTCTTCTTCGTCCCTAGCTATTTTGATGATGCCTGGACAAGACATCCTTACTGTATTCTTGCCAACATGCACACCAATTCCATATGCAAAAGCTACAATTATAATACACATAATAATTTTCATTTTAATTACCTCCTTATCTTTTATATCCTATTACTATAGCTTCGATATCTCCGCATCTAATACCTCCTTGAACTGCGGCTGTGTAGGAAAACTCTGCGAGCGCTTTTTGGAATTTGTCTGAAGGTTGTCTTGTCTCTTGTGCAAATAAATATCTAGGGATAGAGGTGTGATCATAATATTTGACTCTTTTCGCACAGTTTTCCGCCGCCTTTTTGAATGCACATACTTTATAATATTGGTACCATTTATAGCGTACATAAAAGCTTACTTGATCTGGTTCGAAGATAATTGTATCTACATGCCACCCAATATCATCCAAAAAATGATTGACAATATCTGGAGCCTTTCCATATCTAGGGACGATTATACATGTCTTAAACATTATTCCCCCTCCTTCATAGCTTTGAATAACTGATTGAAGCTGTCATCATTGAACTCAATTGCATGGCAAATATCTTTAGAGATATCCCTGCTATCTACCGGAGTGTCTTTAGGTAACTTACCAGTGATTAACGGACTCTTACCAATTGTCTTCATAACTGAATTCAGCTCAATGTATTTTGACAGTTTTACCGCCTTGAGACCAGATAAATCGATAACTGCTGAAGGTGTATGCATATCGAATATATTATTGTCCAGATACAGCATCTTCTTGTCGATGTCTCTTGCTGAGAACGGAATAATCATACTTTGATCATTGTCTCGATATAAGAATACGGCAGACAACATACCTCCACAGTTCGGAACTAACCGAATAGAATTGCACTCGGATACCACCTTACTCTCGTAGAAATGGCCATTCAATCCAACGAAATCCTCAACATACTCTACTACCATTTTTGTTTCCTCCTTTAATTTAAAAAAAATATAAAAGGAGAAGCCTATGTAGGCCCCTCCTATTTCTTATGATGTTTCACAATGTGTTTGATGATAGCATAGATTATCAATCCAGCTACTATAACATCTCCGAATGACAGTAGTAATGAAATACCTCCTGCTAAAAGCAGTACTACTCCAATCACTATCACTCCTAATAAAATAGCTCCTAAAATCAATAATGTAATCATCTTACATTCCTCCTTTCATCTCATTATACACTATGAGATTTTTGCGAGGCGCTCGAGTTCTTCCATTACGAGGTTAATGCCCTCAATCTTGCCTGCTAAGCGTTCCGATTCAGCAAGAATTTTTAATCCAGCTTCTGAGTTCTTATCTGGTAATGCTTTCATTTCTGTATTCAATTCTTTGGATCGCTCCAAGATTTTATCCAATTCTTTCTCAGAGAAATCGTACATCATGATCATTTTGTTGTGTGTTATAATATCTTTTACTTTCATTTTGACTCCTTTCCGAAAAGCTTAAAGGCCATGTTTCCATAGCCCTTAGACTTTAATCCTCATTATCATTTTTCTTAGCTTTCTTCTTGAATGGAAGTTTAATAATTCCTAACCACAGGAGTTCACCAATCGTAATCACTATCGAAATCAATGATCCGATAAGTGTCATTTTGATCCATCCTCCGTAAGTAATTGGTTTACTAAATAATCCTTTCATTGTAATTACCTCCTTATGATAATAGTTTATTTCTCATTATAGCATGTGAGATTTTTGCGAGAAAAAAGAGAATGCTTGAGTTTCAACCCCAAGTCGTTGGACACGTACCGTCATATTTTATGAGTGTCTAACTCAGTACGCGCTCCGGTTGCTGTTTAAACTGTCGCAGTCCCCGATTATTCATCGGCCGCTATATCGCCCTTTATTCTCTCATTATAATATGTGAGATTTTTGCGAGAAAAAAGAAAGAGCCAATGTTTCCACTGACTCATTCCTAGTTAGAATAGCAAAGCACCTATTCCAAGGCCAATTCCCACCAGTGCAATCACCGGTCCTAAAATTGCTAATGTAATACATACTTTTACTATATTTGCTAAGAATTCTTTCATCTCTTTAGCTCCTCCTTTCCTATTATAGCAATAGAATATCTTGCGAAAAGAAAGAGACCTTGAATTAGGCCTCAATCTCGTTAAATGACTTTCATTTTAGATTTCATTTCAATACGTTTCAAATCCTTATCCGTATACCCAAGTTGTCTAAGAGCATTTTCAGCCTTGGCTATTTCCTCTTCTACTTCAGCACGTTGTTCTTCGTGTGCTTTGAGAATCTTGTCAAGTCTCTCATTCTCCTCTCTCAATCCTTCAAGTATCGGATCAGTTTTCTTTTCATGTTTAAATAGTCTAAACATACTAATCACCTCCTATTATAGAAACAGAATATCTTGCGAAAAAGGAACGGGCTTTGAATCGCCCGCGCCCCTAGACCTTATTTAGTTGTGTTTTGATTTTTCTTCTTTTTGTGATTGAAATACGTTTGCAATTGGAAATACTCCCAAACTGATGCGAAATATCCAACGGCACTAAATGCCATTCCAATCCAGAGACCTACATTGTAGATCATCCAGAATCCAATGAACATTAGTAACGTTGGTGCGCATACAAAGCTTAAAGCTGACACCAATGCGAATAATTTTTCTAATCCTTTCTTCATATCAAATTACCTCCTAAATGTTTAATCTTCATTATAACGCGTGAATATAATGCGAAAGAAGAGAGGACCTGTATTAGTCCTCATCCTCATCGTCATAACTAAACATAACCGCTACCAAATATGCAACAATGCCAGCTCCAAACGACATTACTGGGTTCATAATTCCTACCATAGTAAGTACTGCAATTATCAATACTGCTACTGGGAATATACAAATTAACCATCTTCCATCTTTGAATACCTGTAATAAGTTTTTCATATTTTTGTACCTCCATAATTTGTCTAGTATATTTCTCATTATAGAGTATGAATATCTTGCGAAAAGAAATGAAAGGCCTAGATTTCTCTAGACCCACATTTTTATCTCCATGCTGAGACAAGATTACAAGTAGTTCCCTTTTTAGGAAAACTAACTTTGATTTCGATATCCTTTTGTCTGGCATCTTCATCAAGTGCTTCCAGTGCAGCTTCCAAAGCTGTTCTAGCCTCACTTTTGTCTTTTGCCTTGACAACTAATACCGTTCTCATGTTCTTCATATTAAGTACCTCCTTATAAATATGTCTCTAGTTCTCATTATAAGAATAGAATATCTTGCGAAAAGAAAGAGGCTATGATAGCCTCAATCGTCGTAGTGATACACCCATCTATATACTCTAATGAGCAATGCTATTGGGAATAACACAATTCTTACGGGCGTATATACGAATATAGTAATTAACTTCTGCTTACGCATCCATTTCTTTCCTTCTTTCGATTTTTCCCATTCTGAAATTGTTTTCTTAAAATCCATAATAGTTACCTCCTTAAATATAATGGTTTATCTCTCATTATACTCTATGAAAATCTAGCGAAAAGAAAGAGACCTTGAATTAGGCCTCAATCTCCTTTAAATAATTCTTATGTAATTTTTTCATACGATAGATGAACTTAACCATATTGATTACAGATCCAGATACTCTGTAAAGGCCGTCATCGTCAACGCTTTTATACTCAATGCCATGACTCTTACAATAAGCCTTAAACTGCCAATCTAATTCATCTGCTATTTCAATATATCCTTTCATTTCGTTTTCCTCCTTAAATATAAGTATTATTTCTCATTACAATATATGAATATTTTGCGAGGTAAAAGAGAAAGGCCCTGCTTAGGCCTCAACTCTCTGATTACCAATAATTTTGAAGTATTCAATTTTGATGTTGGGATAACATTCTGTTATATACTTTCTTACTTTAAGATATGTTCCATAGCACATCTCGCTATTCAATATCCATTCTCCATTGCTGAATAATACGTCTGTAGACTGTATCTTGCCTTCATCGTATCCACACCAATCGAGTATTCCCGATATCCGTCCCAAGACATAATTGTTAACATCGTCGTCTTTAATTATAATTTGATATAACGTTTTACCCATTTTGATTTCCTCCTTTAATATAATGGTTTCCTATTATATAGAGTGAAAATCTAGCGAAAAAGAAACAGTCCATGAATATCCAGCGATACGCTGACGTCCCTAGGCCATCGTATAAACAGTCTAGGGACATATATACATACTACTGCCTTTTTGCCGAAGCAGCTTTGCGTTTGTTATGCTGGCTAGTGCTAATACCGAGCAGAGCACCAAGAAAAGTGTCAACTGCAGTAATAGTTCCTACGACCTGGTCCCCATACGGAAGCCCCCAGATGGTAGCAAGTGTGAAATACAGAGTGCCAATCGCTGGTAAGGCGATTAATGCAATCCATTTAAGAATATCATACTGTTTATTTGTTAACTTCATTTTTACTTTCTCCTTCCGATATTGGTGGTACTGTAAATATTTTGAGTCGATTGACCCCCTCCATAACTCTCTTTGCTGAGCCGTTTCCGCCTAAAGCTTTGTATGGTTCATAAAGATAGTCGCTCAGATTCTCATATTCATCTTTGGTTATCCATCCACGTTCGATGTACGTCATTCCTAATGCTACAATACGGTCGTGGGCCAGCCCAATGAGCATCTGACTTTGTAATGATTTTTTGTCATCTTTTTTCTGGAGCCAAGCCCAAAATCCCGAGGATGCAATAACCGAGCACAACACAGTAACAATTATCGATACGATGCTTTCCATAATTTCCTCCTTATGCGATTACTCTATCAAGTTCATAAGGAATAAACATCCATGCGTCATTACCTAATACAGAATAAGCTATTGAAAATACCTTAGTTCCATAATCGGCTATAAAGTTGCAAACCCATTCTTCCGCCCATATCCAATATTCTGGCTTTACAACCTTATGAATATCGTCTAGCAAATTGTAACTAACAAGAGCACAATGACCTAGCTCATGGATAAGAACTTTCATAAGGAGTGCACCAGATAATCTCCTCGACATGAAAATAGTTGCAAGGTTTGGGTCTGTGGTGGCTAATGTCATCTTTCCAGTCCTATCCATAAGCATTTTGTCATTTGGGTTTACGAACTTTATCCTCCATAAATATCCATTCATTGAGAATCTGTCCATAATCGCAGTTCTCTTTAGATACTCATGCTATCTACTAATGTAGAAAGTTCGGTTTTCATCCTGCGTTTCAATTCAGGGCTAGCTTCGCTCCAAATATCACGCATAGAGATAATGGCCTTCTCGACATGTTCTTCTCCATGTTGTTCCATTCTCTCTTTATCTTCTGATGATCCAGTCTTCGTATAATGTTTTCTTGCATCAGACCAAGAATCATACGCAGCGCCATAAGTGCTAACTGGTTTGTTCATCATTTTTGGTTCATTTTGATCCATATAGCCAAAGCGGAGTTTCATCTGATCCGCAAACTCTGTTGGATCACCGGTGAGATATTGCTGCATGCTGTAGTCCTCACCTTCTAAATATGGCATATATCCATATCTAGATCCATGGCCTGCTGAAGCATATCTACCACTAGAGGCATAGCGATTCGGATTGTAACCGTAAGATCCATCGCCCATAGCCTCCACAATCGATTTATAGTATTTTGACTGCATGCAGTAGTTCTCAGCTTCGTAAATATCTTTGATCATATCGACAACTTCGCCCATTTCATGAGCATCTACGCACTCAATTCCATGAGAAAGCTGCTCCTTTACTGAGTCTACAAGAGTTGCCTTAATAGAACAGAGATCTTTCATCTTTTCCATTTTACGACACCTCCTTAGGCAAGTCTACGAACAATAAAAGCGCTATTAGCAGCGACAGTTACGTCCGCAGTACCGGTATTAGTTACGGTTATACGATCGTAGTCCCCGCAGCAATTCTTGATTAAAGTTGAAGTAGCTACATTGTTAGAAGCGTTAGCAGCTCCAGGAGTAGAAACCATAGTTGTCTCTGGCATCGTTACGCCTCCTAATTGAAATGCAAGCTGTACTGGAGTGCCGGCTACTGCGCCAGAGATGTTACCAGCAAAAGAAACTTCATAAATACCATTAGCTCTCATTTTGACAGATCCTGTGTTTTCCCTATGGCACTCAGCACAGCCTGTTTTGAGAAGAACTTTGTCAAAGGTAATGGACTGACCCGCAGGTATTACCTGGGCAGTAGTATTTGATAATTCAATCATTTTATAATACCTCCATACAAGGGAGAGCCAATTTCTAGACCCTCCCTAATCATTTTGACGTTAATTAGCAGCAACCGTTATTAGTTGATCCGCAGTAGCATCCAAACCCGTAATTAGCATATGGATTTGGTACTGTAAATGCAGGAACAGCAGCCGGACGTAACTGATTAACAAGATACTGATTCTGAGCACACTGAGATGCTGTAAGTTCCAGTTTGTTAATAGCAGCCTGCTGACTAGCGATTGTCTGATCTTTTGCATCCATCTGCATTTTGACCATTTCATCATGCAGAGCACGGTAATTGGCATTATCATTGTCAATAATGTCTCTTGTCTGATTTTGAATAGCGTTAGTGATAGCACATGTATTTGTAGCCATATCATACTGGATCTGAGCCTGGCCCTGACGGTTCTGGCAGCAGCAATCGGCTAACTGTGTCTGAATGGCATTTGTCGACTGTAAGTTTGCAATGTTTGAAGCATTGGCACTGTCGCTGATAGCACTCTGAATAGCGTTAGTGGACTGCAGCATGCTAGTATTCATAGCATAGAAGCCATCACAAATTCCATTGTCAATGCCACTAAGCTTGTTAAGGATTGACTGGGTATCAAATCCTCTCTGAAGATCACCGTTAGTTGCGCAACTCTCGCCATTGCGTCCCTGGCCACCCCAGCCATTTCCCCATCCGCCGAAGATAGCAAACAGGATGATTAACACCCACCATCCGTTTCCATTACCCCAGCCATCACCATTTCCATCTTTTGTAACAGCAGCGATATCTGCAAGACTTGGTGCACTACCCATATTAAACATAATTACTTCCTCCTTATTTTATATGAAAGAACTGTTCTGCTTGTCGGATAGCATCTTCTTTACTCACACCCATAGACTTACAAATGTTCTCTGCAATCTCCTGTCCCTTTTTCTCATCGCCGGATTGAATAACATTAATCATGCTTTGAGCATTAGGGTTATTGGCAATATTAGGATTCTCCTTTAGAATCTTCATCGCCATTTGCTGAATGCATTGACTTATCATTCTTTTTGTCCTCCTTGAATCGCGACTTATTTTGATGATTTTGCCTCTTGAGCATGTTTTCTATCCTGTCAAGTTGAGCTTTTAATTCTCCGGTGCTATCACCATTTTGACACTCTGATTGAGCCTGCTCATTCGAACTTGGAGAATAGATAAGACTTTGCAGAACACCATTACTGTTCCACTGCTTGGCAATAATGCTCTTACAATCTTCTGTCATAAACAGGCAAATGCTACCATCCATCGGTATTTCTGCAGGTACAATGTCCTGTTCTGAAGTTACAATCCTTCCTCTGATTGGAATAATTGGTTGTTGGTTCGCCATTGCATTTGACAGATTAGGCTGCCCTACGGCCCGGTTGTTCATAACTTGGGGATTATGATTTAACCTTGGTCCTCCATTCCAATTTGGTTGGTCTACAGGACCCATAGGCTGTCGCATTCCCTGGGTATTGATATTTGGTGTATAATCCATAGCAAAACAGCTCCTTTCTTATTTTGATTGAAATGTTCTTATCCCTAGACACAAACGAGTAAAAGTCTATGGATATTATTAAATTTTCTTTTAACGTCGCTTGGACGATAAAAAAATTACTGCAATGGAATCACCTCCTTAAACCATTTTGATTTATGTCAAAGACTCACTGGTAGCCTCCGATTCGGATGTAACAATTGGATCGTTCTTGTATGCCCTGATAGTGACGTCATTAGACAACCCATCATGGATCTCAATAACATTGTCCAGCTTGAACCCATCGAATGTAGTGGTATTTCCGTTGTCGTCTGTGATCTCCATATGAGATATATTGTCGGCATTACGGGCCGTAGAAGCGATTCTGTCGAACACTGCTGGGGATTCGTATGTTGAAGTAATATTCAGATAGGTTCTACCTGACTGATTCTGAGCATACTCTCTTGTAAATTTTCGAATATCGACTGTCGTTCCATTTCCAAATTTAAGTTTCATTTTGATCCTCCTTACTTAATTCTTTAAGCATATTAAGCTCTTCTTCTCCAATAATAGGAATGGCCCATTCATCCGGGCAGTATATTTTGAATCTCTGTTTCCAATGTTTCTTACGATACCACTTATTCCAGAAGTATGCGTTTGCAAGTGATCTTGTCTTGTGCATATCGCAAATATAAGTGCAACGAGAATCCGGCGTTCCATTTTCCTGGTAGTTGTATGCAGAGCACCAACTGCAGCCTTCAGCAATAGGACAATAGAAGCATTCGTCACTAGACTCTGTTCTTCTGTCAATTTTATTGAGGCACTCAACGCACTGCTTATCGCATTTTCTTTGAGCAATTCCGAAATTGACATGCCCAATTCTAAGCGGCTCTCGGGACGTTCCTAGACTGCTCTCCATATATCTAATGCATGGATAAAGCCAACCGTCTGGGTCCATCGCTAGCATAAATCCAGTTCCGCCACACCAGTTTTCGACATCCGTTTCTTCCTTTGGTTTGAAGAAGTCGTTCTCGAATAGTGCCATAAAATGATCATCAGCTAAGTCATTTTCAAGCCAATAATCAGCCAACATTTTGAGCTGTTCGTAATAGATCTTTGCATGATCCAATGTCCATCCTTTTTCATAAACGACATTCGCATTAATATCTTTGTAACCGAGTTCTACCATATGCTTAATCGCTGAGAAAAGATGCTGGACGTTTCCTGGGGCTATAGTTATCTTAGAGCCCATATAATACCCTCTTGATATCCAATCACGAGCTCCAGCTACTGCTACATCATAAGACCCAGTACCATCTGGAAAGACTCTACAAGCATCATGCAGAGCCTTATTTCCGTCGATGGTAATTGAGAAAGAGAGGTTATGGCGCCATTTATTCAGGAACTTCTGAACCTTAGGCTCAAAATATAATACACCATTTGAGCAAATCGAAATACAAAATTTTGTTGCCCATGGATGCATCAACTCGATAGCTTTATCATAGAAATACGTGCAAATCTGATCGATAAGATCCACACATAAGAAAGGCTCTCCGCCAATAAACTCAATGATAATACCAGGTGATGTAGAGGCGTCGATGTAGTCACCGAGGCGTTCATCTCCAGTAAGAAGCATATCAATGAGTTTCTTTGCATCTTCGAATTTCATTTTTCTCTTACCTTTGTTTATCTGATAGCAGTAAGTACAGCATAAATTGCACTCGTCTGTTACTTGAAAGGTCACGGTACGAGATAAAGTTTTTCTGTCAGACGCATTATTTGTTATAATAGTCTCAGGATACAACCTTCCGATCATATCCTGAAACTGTTCAAACTTCTTCATAGGCTCAACCCTCTAATACGGTAATGTGTACGAGGTGTTCTGAAAAGTCTGTTACTTCCCATCTAAATTTAACATCTTTTCCTTCATGTTCCAGAACTCTAGGCTGCAGAGATTTCTCTAATTCTGCTTTTGCAATGTCGTAGGAACACTCGGCCTCTTCAAGTAACTTGTGATAATGCTTAAATGGAACTGAGTCCAGTACCGAAGCATCTGCATCATCTTTCGCCGACTCAAGCATATGAGCTACAACGTCTTTTCTAGTCATAACCTCGTATGCAAGTCTCTGTAAATAGTCAGCTGTTTCCTTGTTAAGTTCTAATGTAAATTTTTTCATTTTGATTGACTCCTTTTCTTTTAATTCGTTTTATATTCCTGTTATTTTGAATGGTATTCTAATTACCTTTGACCCCTTAAATATTGAACCAACTTCAGGATAATTTTTAGTAGTGTTATATTTATACCAAATTAAGTCGAACCTAGTGCATTTTTTATTTGCTTGTGTGGTCTCGTTCGGCGATACCATTATTTGGTACCCTTGACCGGCGTTAATGACAAGACCGTTAGCATTCTCGATTGTTGCAGGCCAATAATTATCTGATGATCCAACATGGTTTGGATTATATGTTATGTTCGAATCATTAAGTATTATGAATAGAGGTATTGGCAATTTATAGCCTAACTGTTTGAATATAGTATTGTCAACTACTGTAAGTCCATTGGATAAATCAAACAATATTTCGCTATTCTTTTTATCGTAACGTATTGATATTCCAAGATCTTTAAGCTCATAATTAGAATTATTAGCATAACCGCCACCTGGAAGCACTTTGTTCCACAATGCTTTAGAGTATATCGGTTTCATCATGCCATTAGCAATCAGATCTACTGTTGGGTCCTCAACTACCCCCGATACTGCGGCACCAAACGCTTGAGCTTGACAGGTTCCAGTGCATGTTGCTGAGCAGGTGGTAGCGCATGCGTTTTTGCATTGGCCACTGCAGCCATTACTACATCCATCACAAGAACCAGTGCACGACCCATAGCATCCAGAACCACATCCAGAACATCCCGAGCATCCACCTGAACATCCCGAACATCCACCTGAACATCCCGAACATGCGGTATAGCATCCACTGACACATCCGCTACATTGGGAAGCACAGCCACCTTCGCAGCTGGACGTACACCCAACACATCCGCCACATCCACCTGAACATCCGCTACACCCGCTACACCCACTACATGATGAGCATGACGAGCATGAGCTAGCACAGCCAGTACAGCTGTAACAAGTTGCACAGGACGATCCTTTTCCTTTCGACGAACATGAGCTGGAACAAGATCCGCCACATCCTGCACACCCAGAACATCCTTCACAATACCCAGAGCACCCAGAACATCTAGAATTACATCCATTACATCCACTGCTGCCTCTACAATTACCGGAGCAGGAAACACTACACCCAGTGCAGTTACTTCCACACCCACCAGAGCAACCTTCGCAAGACCCACTACATCCGCCACAGCCACTCGAGCCGCTGCCACCACTTCCACCAGATCCGCTACATCCGCCAGAGCAGCTACTACATCCACTACACGTATTGCCACACGTCCCTACACATAGTCCAGAGCATGCTCCACGACATGAAGAGGTAGCCCCATCGATTGGTTCTTTAGACAACGAGTCAGTGTAAGATAGTAATTCGTTATTGAATGATGACGGAATCTTAGAGCCTGTCTTAAGATCGGCAGTATTCAAATTGCCATGGTCCTTAATGTTCAGCAAAGGCTCTATTACTTTTTTGCCCTGGTCGGCGGTAACTTTAGTTCCAGATGTAGGAGTTGCTGAGAAGTCATATGACGCAGATGCGAACCCAGTCATAGAACCGTTGTATGCTCTACGCTGCATTTCCGTTTTTACCTTGGCTTTTAAAGAGTTCACCTCTGCCGCGGTAAGAAAATTAGGCATTATTTTCAACCTCCTTTTCAAAAGATTTATCTGATTTTTCCTCCCGGGGATTTTTCGCATTTCGTTTTTCGTTATCTTTTGCAAAATTATCATTTCCCGATAAATACATTATATATACCCCCATTTTGAATTATCCCCATGTCGCTGCTAATGGTACCCAGGCAGAACCATTGTAGAATTTAGCCACACCTGAAGTATCAATCCATAGAAGCTTTGTGTTAGTTGGTGCGGAAGCGCCGTAATGGTATCCTCCCGGGTCTTCCGATCCTACAGCGAGCCAGCCAGGATCTCCCCATGCTCCACCGAATGGAATATAAACGTACATCCTTTTTGTATTTGGGTTATAGCATAACTGACCAACATATGGGTGAGATGGAAAACCACCAGTACTTGCAATGTAGGCACTAGAACCAACTGGGTTCCATCCTCCCACAGTATAGTATTGTAATACATCTGATCTACTAGTATCAATCCACAAATCGCCAGGCTTAGGATTAGTTGGTTCATCTGCCCCATAGCTAATTCCGCCAGACTCTGCTGATTTCTTAATAGACTCTAACAGATATTTACCATTTGGCGCATCGGCATGGAATGACTGAACATTTCCTGGAGAGATAATGTGAGTAGCTCCATCAAACGATTTCAGATCGAAATTAGGGAACTCTGTGTCCTTAGTAATCTTAGTGGTTGATGATTGGTATGAGGTGAACGATTCTGTGTCTGAGTCATCAAGTGTTACCATAATATCAGAAACTGTAGCATTAACATTTGAAGCTGGGTTATTATACTGAATCGCAATAATGACATGATGTTTACTCCAATCATAGGCGTCATGTTTTAAAATATCAGAAAAGTTTTTAACGTATACATTTGCATTTGTAAAAACTTGAAGGTACGCTTCAACATTAGTTACACTTTTTTTAGCGCTTATTTTTAAGTCATGACCCGCTTTTAGCATTCTCAAAAGAAATGCATTACATTCATCTGTACTAATAATGAAAGCTAAAAATGATTTTTCAGTTGTTCCTTCGATTTTGACCCTTCCTTCAGTTAAAACTGTAAACGTTAACCCATTATTATTCGCAGTTTTCTGAGCATACGGATAAGCAAGAAGATTCTTCCCGTATGTCTTAATATCGTATCCGGAATATGGTACGAATGGATCGTCGGCGTTAGTTACAATTCTAATATTAGAAACTGTACCGTGAATATCACCGGATGTTTTATGATACTGAACTACATAACTGCATTTATAGTTTGCCCAGTCAAAATCATTTTTTGATAAAGTCTCAACGTTAGTTACCCAAGAACCACCATTTTTTTTAAAAATTTGGAAAAATGCGTGTAAATCTCCTTTAATTGTAGTATCATACTTAGAATACAATGTATTTATAGTATCGGTAAATAACTTCTCGACATTCTCATATAACGCAAAACCAGGTTGTATATTACTGCCTGATATGGTGCCATCTAATGATACTGTTCCTTCTTTAGTATATGTCATAGTCACACCATGTGAAATGCTTCCGCTAGCTTTAGCATATGGATATGGTAACAAATTCCTAGTCGCCTTGCCAACCATCAATGGCGCTTCTACAGTACCTGTTAGATCTGTTTTCGTTGACTCAATTAACGATACTTTCTCCTTGCCTAGCTTTTCTGTTTCCAGAGTAAGTTTAGCACCAAGATCGCCCTCGAGTTTGTTTTTCATATTCTCAAACCACTTATCGAACTCGGTCTGAGATGCTTTTTCCCACTGCTGGAATGTTGACCAGTTAGCATCATAAGCAGCTTTAATCGTAGCGAACCACTGGTCATAGCCATTCTTAATACTATCGTACCATTTCTGATAGTCCGATTTTGAAGTCGCTTCCCAATCTGTAATCTCTTTTTTAGCAGCTGTCAGCCAATCCTGGTATTCCTGCTTTTCACCGTTCATCCATGTATTGAAATTTGCAGTGTTCTCCTCTACGAACCGGTTTAAGATATCCTTCCACTGAGGAATAAGCTGTTCGATACTGATCACCTCAAGGATACCCGTAACAAACGGGCACGCACTCGTCCCTACACAGTTTTCAATATCTGCCTGCCTTATTGACGTAACCTCTTTACCAACTGTAACGTATGCCAACGGATACTGATGAACTTCCTTAGTATTTGTCAGTGATGGCTTGGTTGGCGTTGAGGCGGGTGTTCCTTTAATTAGTTTAATACTGTTTGCTCTTACAGCCTCGACAGAGTTGATCTCCAGAACAATTGCGTCGATTCGATCCATAAGAATTTCTGATGGCGGAATAGTCACCGGATAAAGTGCATCATTGTAACTCCAAGTATGATTAAACCATGCTCGTCCAGTTCCAACTGTCACGTTCATCTGGTTACTCTGTTTGACGACCATACAGTCACCAATAGATGCAAAAATTCCATCTCGAATCAAGCCATCAAATAATCTTGAAATGTCAGTAGCATCATATAATCTATCATGATCTACGGAATTAAAAAATCCAGATGCAAAACTCATATTTTTCCTCCTTTATCTTATTCTTTAAGGGCCGACTGGTATTCTGTTATCATCGGCACTTACAAAGTCTGTAAAAGTAGGGTATGAAGTTTCCCCACTAGAATCTTGGGACATAATAAATTCCGACACGGTCGATGTCCCTTTAATACCATAGTCGTTTTCTATCTGTACGACATCCCCCATTTTGAAATCTCGTCCATACACAAACATAGTATGAGGATCGACGTCTCCATCCATAGAGATGGTATGAGGTTTCTCAGCAAGAGCTTCTTTACCCTTCTGAGCAACTACATTCTGTCGATCAGCATCACTCATTTTATGGTCTTCATCTTCGGAAGTAATTGACCCGGCATCAACATATATCTCGCATCGATGCATACCACTCAACTGTTCCTGAGATTCTCCGTCCCTAGTCACTTCTTTAGTAATCTTCAACGGATTACCAGATAATGTCTGTGTATCTCCATCCTCTCCGACAGTTAATGCAACGTTTGCATAGTCTTCCTTGCTGTCCAGATAAGATGTATTGTTTAAGTTTTCGAATGAAGGACTGAATACAACATATGGAGTTAATTGCTGTGCATAAGATCTGTCGATTCCTTTGTACAGCTCAAACTCGAATTGTTTATTTTCATTCAATGTAACTTTAAACCCAATTTGCTTTTCTACGCAAAGAGAGTTTATTGCCTCATATAAGTTTTCATGTTGCTCATACTTAGCATCAATAGTCAAGGATGTTATTCTACTGTCTGTACTCTTCTTGAATACAAAGTTAGAAATCTTCCTTTCTGATTTTGACGGTGCTATAATAGCATCATTTATAAGCTTTTGTATTCCATCTTGGAAATTTCCACTAAGTGTTGTGTTATCCCATATAATTCTACGCTTCAGCAAGCTCTCAAGAGAATAGCCTATAACTTTAATAGTTGGACCTTCTGTGGCATTTGTTTCAAGAAGCATTCCCTGAATAATCATCATGTGAATCGAGTTGTCATTTTGAAGATAATAATCATTGACCAGATAAGGGAATACTCTATCCATATCCAAAGTGAGGTATAGTTCAAAGTCCCCATTTTCTTGATATCTATCAGTCCAAATAAAGGACTTGAACCTATCAATAATGGCTACTTTTTCAAACCTTGAGTTTAATATTGTAGCTTCCATTACTTACCTCCTCAATTTTGTTCCATAAGTTATACGCCTTCATAAATCGTATCATTTTCGATCTTGAACTGGATACTCAATGCTCCTTCTGTGGCATTGTAAATGAAGATATTGTCTCCTTTTGACAACTGAAACCAACTCGATCCTTTACCTAAACAGTTAAGAATGTTGGTCGTTAAACCAGCTCTAAGTAATGTAACTGACTTTTCTCCTCGCTTAGTATTGATAATAATGTCATCACCCGCGCCATATGCTTGACCGGTTAGAGTCTGTATAAAGTCAGTATTTATCCTCATAACTTCACGAGTTCTAGCATTATAGATAACAATATCTTTTACTGCATCTAGTGCGTGAATCGTTATAATTATACCGACCGAGGCATCTCCTTTATAGGTTACTACATTCTCATACATATGCACGATATCTCCGAAGTTTATGAGCTTTTCAGTTAGTGAATTGTTCTCAAATGGAAATTCGAATTTAGGATTGACACCACTAAATAATGTAAGCGTCTTTCCGTTGGTTGCATAAAAGTATGGGTCTGGACAGATTACGGAAATTTGAGCTGTTTCATGCGCCTGGAATATATCAGGCTCATTAGATTCGACGTAACCGAAAGCATCAAGAGATCTCTGATCCGTTACGAATGTCAACGTGATATATCTCTTGATAGGGAAATACTTATATGTAGTATGCCTAATAGTTTCGATATCTGTTCCGAATCTAAAATCCAGAGTTATAACTATATTTCTAGTTTCAAGCTTAGCACTATTGTATAATGCCCCATCTCCGGTTGCTATCTCGCTAGTATTGATCGTGGCCTTTACAGGCCCTAATCCATCGATGTTTGTTATAGCTAGACCCGAAACCTCAGGCCTAGCTAATTCCATTTCTAGGGATTCCCCTAAATAATTAGTAACAATTACTTTCTTTATCATTTAAGAGCCCCCTTTAACTGACTAAACTGATTCTTTGTCTGTCGATATATCTCTGTATTAGATAATGCAACAGGGGAATTGTTTGTCTGATTGAATGTGTAGTTATTAGTTACATTGGTACTAGATCCTTTTAGAGCGCGACCAGTTTTACCCCTTCCGCCGTTCTGCAATGCCGCTAAAGCTTTGCTAAGACCGCTACCTTTGCCAAACACACTTCCGGCTATTCCACTAGCTATAGAAGCTGCCAAACCAGCGCTAGTTCCAGCTGCAGAAGATCCTGTTGCTGTTGCCACTGTACCGGATACTATACTTGAAAGATTTGACGTATTTACATTAGCAGATAACGTAGGCATTATTATCTTCGATAATACAGCGTTTACGGCATCTACTAAAGCTTGAGCAGCACTTACAGCTGAAGGTATTGCACCTTTTATTCCGTTAGCGAATGAATTACCGAGTGAAGTTCCTTTTGATCCAGCTTCTCCACTGCCTTTTCCAAATTCAGACAACGCTTTATTGACTACAGCTTTACAAGAGGCTTCTACAGTTGACAATACTGATGAAGATGAGAGTCCGATAGCAAAGCGCGTACCCATAGATTCTCCAGCAGATTTAAAAGCTTTCTTGAAGTTTGTCTCTACGTAATTCGTGAAAGTAGAGCAAGCGTTCTTAGCAGATTTCTTTGCTGACTTTTCAACGCTGTCTGCAGTAGAGTCAATTCCAGCTTTAAATTGTCCTCCAGCTTTCTTGCCAGAGGACTTAAATGACGTATTTGTGTTAAGTGCTTCGTCAAATGACTTAGCAACTGCATTAACTGTCTTTGTCGCTGCAGATCCTTTGAGATTTCTAGATGATCCTTTCTTAGAAGAGGTGGCTTTACCGGTAGCAGCATCAATCATTCCTTGATACATAGAATTGACAGCTCCTAAACCTGCTTCTTTGTATGAGTCTGATACGGTTTTTGCTACTTCCTCGTTTATTGACAACTTTTCAACATACAAATCGTTCATTTCTTTTCTTTCAGCAGGTGTCATGCTATAATATACATCAACAAGATCTGCTGCATTCATCCCCTGATCAACCAATTCTTTTAATAACCTTGGATCTAACGATTTTGCAAGGTCTAGTATTTCAGCTTCCCATTTCTTAACAGCTTCAACATTGTCTTTTGCTTGTTGCTTCACCGAGTCCTTCGTCATTTGCATTTTTTCAGCAAATAGATTATTTATTTCTGTAATCTGCTCGCTGGTTGCAAGCTTAAATCCTTCGATATAAGGTAATGCTTGCGTTCCTAGACCCTTGAGATAATCCAGCAATCCGTCTGCAAATTTCATGTTCTTAAGTTGCTCGAGGCCTTCAATTACTCGCTTTTCGGCATTAACCTGAGACCACATGCGGTCAATAATAGTATCATTTCCAAGATCATTTACTACTTCATCATATCTTGTAAAGTAATCCGTAGAACTCGAAATATCGAAATTTGCAAATGATGTAAAGCTATCGAGACTGCTCTTTACAGATTCTGCCATAGCCTTTGCAGTATCTTCAATTTTCTTCTTTGCATCGTCCCAATCACTATTTATCTTCTTGAGGTTTTTCTCCATTTCCTTAGCTGCTTCTGAAACAGCATTAGGAATTTCTTTTACGTCTTTCTTAACCTCTTTTGCCGTTTTCTTAACGGCTTTCTTTGCTTTCTTCTTTGCAGCTTCTTTTTCTTTCTTCAAAGCAAATGACTTAATAATAGAATCTGCTCCAGATTTCTGAAGTTTGAGATTCTTAACATATACACTGTTGATCTCTTTACGCTCTTCGGCCGAAAAGGTAAGCATTTCCAATACTTTACTGAGGTTTCCAGGACCTTCATCAACCAATTCCTGAACAAGTCGAATGTCCCAACCTTGATTCAGCATCTTCTTAATAGAGTTCTTCCACTTAACAGCATCTTGATAAGTCTGTTTATAAGAAGCAATAATGTCCTCTTTCGTTTGCTTGCTAGCTTCTGCATACGCTTTATTTGCCCTGTCAATTTCTTCTTTTGAAGCATTTGCAAACAATTTGATGTATGCATAACCAGATTCGCCCATACCTTTAAGAGTATCGATAAGCCCCTTACTAAGACCATTCTTTGCTAATTTTGCAAGGTTGTCTTTCATTTCCTGATAGCCATCGACCTGGCTTTCCATGTTCTTAAGAACTGTACTCATTTCATCGTCCATAGAATCAGAGAATTCCGAGAATATGTTCCTAGAGTTATCAAATGCAATATTCGTAAACTTAGTATATTCTTTTATAGAGTTAATGATGTTATTCCTGTATTCTTTGAATGTAGAGTTAATATTGGACTGTATCGTCTTTTGATCATCTTTCAGCTGTTTCACAGCATTTTTAATCGCTGTGTTATTTTCCTTGATAGCCGAATTTAGGTTCTTTTTGCTAAGCTTTTTGCCTGATGCGCTAAGACCCTTCTTTAAACGATCTTGTGTTTTGAGGAGCTTCTTTAAAGCTGCCTCATGCTGCTTAACGGACTTAGTGTCTTCCTTATACTGATCTGATTCCTTGTACAGCGCAATAGCAAAGCTCTTTATGGTTTTTTCTGCAGCTTTAGTAGCCTTACTAAGTGTCTTAAGTTTAGGCGTTGTCTTAAGCAGCTCTTTTCCCAAACTCTTTGAGATTTTGGTAATCGTCTCATAAGGGGTTTTATTGAACGAACTTACAGCCTTATCGAAAGTCTTTCCAAACTGATAAGCGACCTTAATGATTTTGGTCATCTTGATCTTTGCTTTCTTGCTGTTTTTCTTAGACTTACTTGCGATTTTCTTAGAAGTGCTATCGTATGCGCTAGTTACACCTGCTCCAGTTTTGTTAGCATTTTTGATAATGTCTTTTGTTGTTTTGTCCATTTGGTCTGAGAATGTACTGTTACCAGCATTGAGAATACCATTTACAGTCTTCATGACGCCATCAACGTCTTTATTTCCAACCGATTTACTAATGGATTTCTTAATTCCCTTAACATATCCCGTAACTGTTTTTTGCGCTTTCTTAGCTCCATCCTTTATACCTTTTCCTGCGCCTAACAAAGCCCCTCTTCCAGCGTCAATACCAGCAAGTTCAATATCTCCAGCCGTTGATTTAACACCTTTCACAAGACCTTCTCCAGCGTAAACACCAACTTTATTGGTTTTCTTTGAAGGCGAATGCTCATCAAGAGATTTCTTACTCTTCATTCCCTTAAGCAATTGATTGCCTAATGAAACACCTGTCGAATATACATCTGAGCTCTTGTTCTTTGCTCCACTCATAAATCCTATAGCTGCATTAGCACCAGCCGTGCTAAAATCTTTAGAATTAGATCTCATACCACTAGCAAGGTTCTTGGCTAACGATGAACCGGCATCTTTGAATTTTGAATTATAATCATTAAATGTGCTTTTAGCTGTACTAAGAGCGCTATTTACCACTGAGTTAAATCCATCGGTAGTATCTGTATCCGATTTAAACGCATCAGTGACGTACTTCAAGAATTTCTTAGCCACACTTGATGACGGAGACTTCATATCTTCGCTATTGTTTTTCATTCCAGCTGAGATCCATCCAACAACCTTAGAACCAACCTTCTTGAAATCCCCCGATTTTGATTCAAATCCATTCTGCACAGATTTGAGGGATGTCTTACCCAAAGCCTTAAATGCTTTGTTCATGTCTTTGACTTTCTTATCTAGTCCGCCCTTAACTCCGTTTAATGAATTAATGAAATCTGATAATTGCTTAGCAATAGTTCCAGCATTAGATGTGTCAGCTCCCTTTATTGTAGTTGAGAAGCTGACAAAGCTCTCACCAAACGATACAAGATTCTTTCCGAATTTCTTCAAGCTCTCCTTGTTCCCGCCAAAGAGTATACTCTTAGCAGAAGTTGCTTCTGGCAAATCATCATTCAATTTTGCAACAGATGTAGCAGCAGCCGATGTAGCCGTTATAGTTGAGGTATCGATTCCAGATACTGTTTTAGAGTATTTAGCAAACGACTTACCAAACGATACCATACTCTTACCGAAAGTTCCTAAGTCCTGAGAACCTCCGACAAACCATTCTTTCATACCATCCAAACTCGGTATCGTTCCAGCTAATTCTGTAATTGTCATTGCGGCCGATGACGTTGCCTTTATTGATTCAGTATCGACTTTAGATACAGCATCAGAGTATTTAGCAAACGACTTACCAAATGAGACCATACTCTTGCCGAAAGTTCCCAAATCTTCAGATCCGCCAACAAACCATTCTTTCATACCATCCAAACTCGGGATAGAGTTGGCAAATTCTGTTATCGTCATTGCTGCCGCAGATGTTGCTTTTACGGTTTCTGTATTAACTCCGGCAACTAGACTAGAATAAGTAGCAAATGCTGCGCCAAAAGGTATAAGAGATAATCCGAATAAAGCTAAACTTTTAGATCCTGTTAATAGCTGTTTTAATCCACCAGCTTCAGGTATAGCATTTGCTAAATCGGTCAATGTTTGGGCTGCAGAAGATGTTCCTTTGATTACCCCAGGATTTATATTAGCAACTTCCATAGCATACATTGCGAATGCTGCTCCAAACGGTATAAGCGATAACCCGAAATCAGCAAGATCCTTTGCTCCAGCTAACAGCTGGGCTAATCCTCCGGATCTTGGTATGGCATTCGCTAATTCGACTAGGGTTTTAGCTGCTATCGCGGTACCCTTAACTGTTTCAGGATTTACACCTGCTACTTGATCACCGTACGCTTTCATACCAGCGCCAAGATACAGTAGCTGATAAGCAAATTTCTTGATTGGGTCTTGCCCAAGGTTAATGAATGTTGAAATAGCATTCACGATCTCAGCTCCAGCTATTTTGACGATACATCCTGCCAGCACAGACATAGATGATCCTATCTCTGGTTTTACATTACCCATCGTCGATAAGAATGGCTGCAATTTTTTTGCAAAGTCCGACAAGTTAGTAGCTATTTGTGGCAATCCGTCTGTGATTCCCTGACCAACTCCAGATATGATTCCGCCGACTAACTTTCCTAAACCTTCGCCAAGGATTTCTAATACTTGAACTCCACCGTTCATGAAATCCTGGAATCCAGGTATCTTATTAAGACCTCCTAGTACAGCTATAATCGCTGTGAGTCCAGCGACAAATATAGAGAAACTCTCTAATGCAGATACGGCTCCAGGAAATGGAATGGCTTGCAATATTAGCATAGAAGCTGATACAGATAATAGAACCATACTTAATCCGGCTGACGCTGCTAACGATCGTTTCCAATCTATTTGAGCTAACAGTGCAATGACTCCAGCGATTTCCAAAAGAATTACACCAGCTAAAAGAACACTAGGCTGTACTTTTTCGACGCCAGAGAATCCTTTTAAACATAATGTAAATACGCCTAAAAGCAATGATATTGCTGCTGATCCTGCTATAACTCCAGTTGGATCTAGCTGGGCCAACAAAGCAATAACTCCAGCTATCTCGCCAACGACCAAGGCAGCTACTATTACTGACTTCTTAGCGTCAATTGATACATCGCCAGCTTTGATCATGGCTGACATGCATAAGATTATAGAATCCACAGCTGCAGTCGCTCCTGCCATTTTTGACTGGTCAAGACCGGATAGTATAGCTATAGCTGCCGTTAAAATCACAATAGAACCAGCAACAGTCATCATCATAACACCAGCTCTAGCAGCATATTGTCCAGCGCTAGCACTAGCCTTAATTAGACTTCCAATAGGTATCATCAATGCAATTAGATCTGTTATGCATTTAGCCATTGTCTTGAAATCGTACTTCTGTAATTTCTCAAATGCAGCAAGTAAAACATGTAGACTAACAGTAAATCCAAGTAGTAATACGGCTGCTTTAGAGGCATTCGGACCAGCTTTAGCAGATGCCTTAAATAACAGCATCATCGTTCCGAATACAACTACAAATTGTTTCCATCCTTTCTTCATGGAACTAAAGTCCATCTTAGAAATTTTAGACATTACTTTAGCTAATCCGTATATTGCCACTACGGAACTTAACAATGTAAGCGCTCCTCTAGCTCCTCCTAAACCATTCGCTTTTCCAACAGCAATCATAAGAACCGATAATGATCCAACAGCCAAGACTAAAGCGCCAATAGTGCTCCCAGCATCTTCAATATTGTAATTAGACAACCCTTTTATAGCTTCAACCATCAGTAGCAGAGAGGCTGCTAAAGATACAATTTGAAGGGCTCCAGCGGCTGCTAATTTAGCATTTGCACCCATCGTATACTTTGTTAAAGCTCCTGAGCATATTGTAATAACCCCTACAAGCCCTGTAATTACTCCAATATTAATTGCCATAGATTTATTAATGGTCACATTTTGAAGTTTCTCAAGTGCAACAGTCATTAGTAAAATGCTTCCCGCAATAGAAATAACCATGGCCGAAACTCCGGAGAATCCTTTTGCTAACTTTTCTGTTGAAATAGAACCGATCGCGTAAGCAAATGCTGTTAACGCTGCTCCCAATATACCTATCAAGACAACGGCGCCTTCGATTCGATCCTGAGGTAACACAGTTAGCAAAGCTATGGACCCAACTAATATAGCTAGAGCTTTTGCAATCTTAATAACTATGTCAGCTTTGATAGAATCCTGCCAAGTTTTAAGAGTTAGTGCTCCTTGATTCATTAATTTAATAAAGCTGTTACCAATTGCTGACGGTAATGCAAATAAACCACCGAATCTATCTGTAAGCACCTCTAATAATTTAGAAAGATTATAAAGAGCTTTTACTGAAACACCACCTAACAATATAGTCAATATATTAGCGGTGTTAACTTTTCCAGATTTGTCTTTAACAAATGAAAACACTCCATCGAATGTGTCGATCATTGTTTTCTTAAATCCAGTTGCTTGGTCTGTCCAACCTTTCAAGTATCCAGTAACCTTAGACCTTAACGCATATAGTTTTGACGTAAATGAATCGATTGAATTGCCGGCATCTCCAAAACTAGATTTTGCAACAGCTCCTATACCAATAATGGTACTAAGTAAAGCTTTGAAATCTATATGTCCAACTTCTTTACAGTGCTGAATAAAATCCTCGATCATAGTTCCAGCATTTTCACCAAACTCCTTCATATCTGGCCATAATGTTTTAACTATAAGATCATCTAAGAATTTTATTACTTCCTGTGTCCCTTTCCAATTCCAAATAGCTTTTCCAAAGTACTCAATATTTTTTATAGCGAATGCAATTGCTGATGATACAAGATCAACACCTTTAGCAACTACGCCTGAAACATTTCCAAATTTTTCAAACTGAACGATGCCGTCACCTAGGACTGCTGTAAGGTCTAATACACTATTTACAGATACTCCTAACAATTTAGAAACTACCTGTAAGGCTACCTTGAGACCTACTCCAAGAACGTTTTTAACAATCTTGACAATTGTGAATAAACCTTTCAATGTCCTGTATAACTTATCAACCTTATCCCTAGACATTATTAGTTTCTTAGTGAAAGCTTCAAACGCATCGGTTATATTTTTTATTTCTTTTGCATTCTTTTCTGGGAAAATAGCTCTATAAGCAACCCTGAAAGTATCTAATACTGCAACAGCTGCTGCTAGGGCATTTGTGAATGAACGCATTAAAGAATTTCGTCCACCCATTTGTTTCCAAGCATCAAGAGTAGCATTCTTAGCTGCGAACGTTTTTACGATGTAGTTACCGATTATATTGTCTAGGAATCCCCAAAGTTTTTTAGATTCTTCGAAGTTACCAAATATCGTTTCCCATGTATGTTCCCATCCAGAGCCAATGGCTTCTTTCCAAGCAGCAAACATCTGTCCAGCATCTTTAAATTCTGAAGCTGCAGCATATGCTTTTTGACCAAGTTCTGTAGTTTCATCAGTATATTTACTAAGCGTCTGAACAAGAACATCTGTAGTCATCCACTGATACTGAAGGTTATCGTTCCAGTTCTTTGTAGCATTAAATGCATCGGATGTGGCTCCTTTAGCGTTCGTTGTTGTTGTATAATAGTCCTCGCCCTTTTTAACGACTGTACCTAGAGCAACCGCGGTATCAAGCAAATTCTGTTTAAAATCCATCGTAGCCATATTCGCTACTTCAATTGATTTCCAGTCAATGAGCTTTACATATCCGGCTGATAATGCCTGAGCAAAGTTATACATCGCATGGGATGCCTGTTCTGCATTTGCACCAGAAATTGCCGCTTCGTTCGATACACCCTTAATTGCCGCAACTGCATCTTTCAAACCTACACCAGCGTTTGTAAACTTACCGATATTTTCAGTCATGTCTGAGAACGAATAAATAGTTCTATCCGAATATGTATTGAGCTCATCGAGATACTTATTTACAGTGGACAAACTTTCTCCAGTAGACATGATAATTGTCTGGATAGAGTTCATCTTTAGTTTATATTCATTCCAACCATCAGACATACCATCAAAAGCTAATGCCGATACTATTTTTTTGCCTGCATCAACAGCTGCATTTGTAAGTCGATTCAACACGCTCATAGCTACGGTATCCATAGCTGAGAATTTGACTTGAACTGCTTCTACTGCCCTGCCCATCCCATCCATGTTGAACTTTTTGGTCTCATTTTGAAATTTAGCAAGGCTCTTTCCAGACTCGCTAAAGTCGATGCTTTTCTTAAGAGCTTCTATAGATTTTTGACTTTGGCGAATTTTTTTCTCGAATTGTCCATTCTCAAATTGCATTCGAACAACGTCATCTTCAACAACTTTACCCATTATCCAGTGACCTCCTTCCAAGCATCTTTAGCTAGTCTATCAAATACCGGTTTTAAAGCCGGATTAATGTAGTCAACCCCCTGAACATATCCACCATTTCTAGTTCCATGCCCATACTGTAGAATAATAGCGATATTCACATGGTTCACTACATTAGAATTTTTAAAAACCAAACTTATAGATCCGTTATCGCGCACTATTTCATAATACCATGATGCAGCTGTTACTCCAGTATCAACAGGAGTTGCAGCCTTGAGGGCAGCTACACCTTCACGTCCGTACTTGTTTAATATACCAACGTTAACTCCTTCCAAAAGCTTTTCGAAATAATTATTTAGCTTTTTAAAGTTGCCCTCAAGTTTGCATCTGATCATATCATTTCTCCTTATCCAATTAACTTAGAAGATTCTACAAATCCTGTATACTTCTTTCCTTTAATGGTTACAGCACAAAGTAACCATACAGATTTTTTATACTTGCTGAAATATCCGTAGCATTCAACCTTTCTCCCAGCTGGAATTTCAACCATAAGCTTTTTGTTCCATCCAGCGTCAATACGCATAGGAGTTTTCTTAGAGGTTTTATATGAGCCCTTATAAAAATAGCTCAGATGTGCTGCATAACAAGTAGTAGTCGTTATTCCACATGGTGTGTTAATTACTGCATCTACTTCTTTCATAACGGCGTTGACATCATAATGCTTTTCTTTAAGATTCGATTTATAATCTTCTCCCCATTGACCAGCGATTACTTCTCTTGCTACTGTTTTAACTTCTTTACCGGCATGGCGGTGAGTGCTGGTACTGATCTTTGGCTGATCAGAATCGTATTTTGGCGTGATGAATCCGCGTATAAATTTTCCATTAATGTTAACTGTCCTCTTCTTAACAGCATCTTTATAATTACCCTCGGTTACGACAAAGTATCCTTCATTCTTATTGACATACGTCACCATGCCAATATGTTTCGGAGTTCCTTTATTATCTCCTACTCCATTATCCTGCCAATCATAAATACATGCATCTCCAATTTTAGGAATATAGTCATCTTTCTCCTGCCAGCAGCCCATTTTTTTAGCTTTTTTAATAATGTAAAAACAACTGCACTCAACTGGCATAATATCTGTATACCCCAGAGCAATTGCCACGGCAGACCAAGTCGTAGCGCACCATGCCATCCCTGGTTTCATGGTTACTCCTCTTGGTTTTTCTTTCTGTTTATTATAAATGTCAAGAATAAATTTATAAGATCCATCTTTTTCATTTTTTCCAACCCAAGAATTGATAAGGTTAACAGCTGCTTTTCGCGTTCTGGCCATAATATCACCCCTTTGTATGGTTTGCTTTTTTTCGTCTTTCATTTTCTTTCTTTTGCCATCTACGGATTTCATCAACGGACATCTTCTTAGGTGGATTAGTTTTTACAGCATACAATTCCATCAACATGAATACACGCTTTATATTCCATTTCTCGCAAGGATCGAATGGTATTCTAGCCATGGCTAAGTAAGCGTATATTAATTCGCTAGTTAACGTCTCCGGTTTTTCTTTATTGTCATCTCCGATTGTAAAAACCCTAGATGCCGTAGCTGGGTCCTGAATATAGTCTATCACTTTTTTAAGTAAACGATCATCAAGCCGTTTAAAAAATTCAACCTTATCAAAAGACCCAACTATCATGCAATACATATAATCAAGAAACTCTTCATCGGTTAGAGTTCCCTCATCCATAAATTTCAATAATGGTTTATGCCATATTTGCTCCCATTTTGAAATTGCTATTAAGGAATGCTCGAGCTTAATCTTAGTAGGTTTTATAACCTTTCCAAAAGTTTGAGTTTCTTGATCAAATGGCTCATATCCAGGAAGAATTAATTCGAGCATAATTGTCTCCTTAGTTTGCTTCTTTAATAGCGTCATCAGCTGCAACTGCAGATCCTGCTACTTCTGCCATCGCTGCCGAGATTGCTTTTCGCTGAGCATCATTCAATGTAGCATCATCATAAACTCCAGATTCGGCTGCTTTCTTGATCTTGTCATTTACATCGTCAGGCATGATTTTAAGCAGGAATTCGGAAGCTTTTGCTTCGTCCATGCAAATTTCCATAAAGAACTTGTCATATGCTGCAGTAGCCTTGAACTCTGCCAGTGCTTCAGGTGTCTTTGTAAAAGTACGACCGTCAAGAGACTTGATTCCATAAGCTGCATCAATGATCTTCTCAAAAAGATTCATGATATCCGGCTGGGACTGTTTCTGTACCATAAGACTCATATATGATGTTAAGCCCCCGTTAAGGCTTGTTTCCAATTTTAAAATTTCACTTTGCGTTAAGTTGAAGTAGAAATCCTCAGATCTCTCGTTTCCGTCAAAGTCCTTGTAACTGATTGTTTTGATAAACATAGTTTAGTCTCCTTTCATTCTTAAAATCCTAGCCTGCATATTTTTAGCAGACTAGGAAAAACTTTATTTTGTTTTAAGTGTTAAACCAGTAAGTGTGTACTCTTTGGTTTCTGTTGTGCCTTTATTAGTCGCTTTAATTAAGATAGACTGCTTATTAGCATCTTTGATCTTAAGAACTGCCTGATGATCAGACTGAAGAAGATTAGATGGACCAGATGTTCCACCTTTAACTTCGACTGTCAATGATTCAGGGAAACCACTCTTTGGCGCAATGTCAAGAGCAATGTAATTACCGCTCTGTTCATCGACTTTACTGCTGAATCCGGTATAGCCCGTCACATAGTTAAGAGTACCAGAAATTACTCCGGTGCTCTCATTGACCTTAATGTTTGACTGAAGATCAGCTGCCTTCTTGCCAAGCAGGTCGTCTTCTCCTGTAATAGGAGTTGCAGAGACGTCCAGTGACGGGTCTGTTATTTTAAAAGATTAATGATCTCATCTGGAAGCAGCAACTTAGCTTCTGCTTCTTCTGTTCCATATAAAGCATCTTCAATCTTCTTCATCTTTGTAGCTTCGACCTTTGTGGAATCGATCTCGAGATGAGCGGTAGGCTTGAATCCGTCAACTGTGACTGGAGTTGTTGATACCTCCCAACTGAATGAAATTGCCTCTGGGGAATCATTTACAGACTGGAAGTTTTTCTCGGATGGCGATGCTTTAGCGCCATAAATGATGTGAATCTTGTAGCCATAATCATTACTCTTTACATCATTGCCAAGCAATGTACGATAAGAGAAACCGAATGTATTTCTGTTCTGCTGGCCGATAGTAACTCCCTTAGTAATTTCAGCTGTACCATTGCATCTATCAAATGCTTCTGGATAAGTATAAGCTTCAATTGTAGCTCCGAACTCTTCTGCTGACATGAGGCTAAGATACTTCATATTATCAGCGTATACAGCGGATGCTTCTGCTCCAGATGGAGATTCTGTGACTGCAGTAAGGCCATTCCATGCAGAACCAGTACCATATTCCCCGTCAACAACAGGGTAAATAACTCCATGATCTACACCGGTTTCGTACTTACGTTCTCCGGTTTTGTCCCATGTTAATTTAGACATGTTTTTCCTCCTTTAAAATATAATTACAAAGACCGAATGGTACATACCATCTGATATGTAAGATCTATTAAATCTTGCAGTGGGTATCTCCACTATCATATCAATCAGCACACTATCCGGATCTTTAGTTACCACTTCTACTGAGTATTCTTTATCAATACTATAATTTTTATTATCTGCCGATCGAATATTGTAATCGTCAACAGAATATATTATTGCCGGGTATTTGATGTTCTTTATAACTTTTTGCCCAGCACCGGATACATTGGAAGGGGGCTGGAAATATACATTGGCACCTTTTCCAACGATATCTTTTAAATATCTATCAAAGTCAAGTCTCGTCCTCATTCCACAGCTCCCCTAATGTTATTATTAGTCTAGGAGCCTGTGAAGCATCAACTTCTGTTGCCTTCCACTTAGCCCCCATAAACTCAACCCATCTCATGTCAACGAAATGATCACGAATATAAGCATCGCCAATAACACTGATCTGATTAGAGATCGAAATGTTATATGAGATCTTCTCCTGTGAATCCTGAAGACGTCTAGTATTACGAAGAACATCGCCTCGATACGTACGCTCAGTTATTTCCTCAGTCCAAACTGATTGAACTGTTTCAACTTGTTCTGCAAAGCCGATCTTACCACACCATCTATTCACGATCATTTCCTCCCATTTTGATTAGTTGCCACCCTGACCAGAAACTGCTTTGCTAAGATCTGCTGTCGGAATCTTTGTTTCAATCGCAATAGCTGATAATGGCTTGATCAATGCGCCGGAGATACGTGTCTCAATAAGATACTTCTGAGCATTGTAATCAATGTCGAAATCGTCAAACATGTTGATTGCTCCACCCTTGTCTGCACCAATGTTGTAATCCTGCAGATTTACGATGATACCCTGAAGAGCGAGCGTGTCCGTCTTGTCAGTTCTGGTAAGACCCTCCATAACGGGAACTGACACGATCTTGGATACTCGGCATGCTGTGGCCAACTTATCGATGTTATCGTAAATGATTCTACCATTCTTATCTTTCAGCAGTAAGCACTCAGTAATAATTGACTCTGGCGCGAACAGCTTTGGATTACCAGAACCCTTGTACTCAATACGAGCTCTTACACAGGCCTCTATAAATGCTGTAGCCTTCTCAGCTGCAGTTGACTCTTTTGTAATCGCAATAGGGTACTTGATTGTGTAGAGATCGGCATCTTTCCAAATTGGACGAACACAGTCCTCTTTGATGTGATCGTCGCTGGATACGAGACGTCCGTCACCAACCAGGACTGCTCTTGCAATTTCCTCGTTCAGCATCATTCTCATTTCTGATTTCAGCCAAACAATTACATCGAAATCTGTAATATCGATAACATCATCTCGGTCGATCTTCTGCTTCTTGTATATTGTCTGCGGAGTTGTTGTTCTCTTCAGTAATGAGAATACTTCCTCCTTCTTCAGCTTACCTTTGATATAACCTCTTGCTCGGGCTTCATCCTCTCTCAGGTCAGCGAATGTAGACTTGATTCTTGAGAATGGCGTGTGATGCACTCCATTCATTACTTCGGTTACCCATCCCTGATCTCTTGCAATGAAATCTGGTGGTGTGTTTAAATTCTTGGCATCCGGGAACAAGTACTCAATATTTGTAATACCATGCGCAAGAAATGATTCTTTCATAGAGCCGTATCTCTTGCTGTCCTCGATAATCTCCTGCATTTCACTATGGGACAGAACGTCGCCATTGTCTGTATTACCGCCTTCGAATAAGTTATGTGCGATTGCACCCATGTCATCATCCTCCTCTTCATACTCTTCGTCAGGATCTTCAACGTCTTCGTCATCCTCCTCTTCATACTCTTCGTCAGGATCTTCGACGTCCTCATCATCCTCCTCTTCATACTCTTCGTCCTCGTAATCATCATCTTCGAGAGCGTTAGGGTCTTCTGCTAATGCGCTTCCTACAGCTGTGTAGAAGGCATCTTGCTGTTCTGGTGTCATCGTATCGACGACATCCTGAATACTCTTATTAGCCACTTCATCTTCTCCTTCCTCATTTGAGTGCATAAGCTCAAGAGACTCTCCTGAGTAAATATACGCCTCATAATCATCATTATCAATTGTGTCGCCATGTGCTAAGGCAACATCTTCAATATATGCTCCTGGATTTGCCCCTGCAAGAACAAGGCTTACTTCTTTGATTTCACCATGCTGAACATATGGGCCACGCTGCTGAAGATGATTAGCCCAAATACTAAGCGAATCCATATCGCCATGCTGAACAGCGTCTTTTGCAATTTGAGCATTATCAGAATCATTGAAATATCCATATGCATAAACACCATCTTTTTTGCATTCCATATAAGCATGTCCAAGCACACTGTTAATGCTGTTGTGGTCGTGGTTATACACTAACGGAACTTTAGCGCCATCGATATCATCGAAAGCACCATGCTGAATGATTCTTCCATCAGCACAAAGGATACCAAACTTTGTAGCCCAGCCTTTAAAGTCGCAATCAGCGTACTTTGAGCGTTTAGCTCCCATTTTGAATTCCTCCTTTACTTATTGTTCTTCTGTTTCTTCGTCAGCAGACTCTGTATTATACATCTGATCCATCTCGGCATTGGAAGCTGAAATATTGTTGTTCGTCAGCATATCTGCCTTAGGATCATCTACTGGCCTATATCCAATTACTTGCCTGAACTCATTAGATGTCATGATACAGTTTCTCGTGAACTTATCAGCAAGCTCTGCAAGATTTGTAGTAGACACCAGTTTGAATGGGTCCCTGAAATATTTAATGGCATGCCCTTTAGTACGGGCTGTCTTAGTTAAGAACTTTCGATTCATCTCATCCACAACTGCTGCAAGTATTGGCTCAACTATACGATTGTAGTAATTGTTCATCGTGTTCTCATCCGCTGTGCCATTTAGAATCTCCACAGTCATTCCCAATTGTGAGAACAACAGATTTGTGAAGTACTCTACCTGTTTGAGTAAGTTATTTTCAATCGACCTATTGAGCTGTGTTACATGCTCAGTAGAATCGATGTAAGCAATGCCGTATTCAGAGTTTGCCAACTGATCGGTCAGTTCCTTACGGCGTTCTCTTGCCTGTTCCCTTTTCAATTCAGACTTAATCGTGTATGGCAACTGAATAATCAAATCCAGTTTGTTAGAACCGCTTCGATCGTCAATGAAGTCAAGAATCGACAGCTTTCTTTTCAAACGATGTGCTGTTGAATTTTGCTCATTCATAATTGCATAGAACGGGTTCTCGACAATCGCCACCATTTTCTTTGGTAGATCAAGTTCCTCAAAGTTTCCAGTATGATCATTGTATATTCGCACTCTAACAGAACGAGGATACCAATTGATTATAGTGGCTGTGCGCATGGACTGAATATCATAGACATTGCCATGTACTGGGTCCATAGTCGTATCAACCGGGACTATTGCAACGCACCCTTCATCGAGGAGTTTCAGGACAATATCCTGTTTGAATGCTCGGGATGCCTGATCAATATTAGCTTCTGTTGTAAGGCAATAATTAAGCCCATCTTCCACATTTTCTGTAAACCTTTTATTGTCATCTAACATAACGTGCTCTATATCGACTGCTGCAACGTCCGTAGATATCTTATTGTAGATCGTTGTTACGATTGACCGTTCATTCCCTCTCGTCAGTCTAGGGCGAGATGGATTATCATAGCTAGCTGTTCCAAGACCAGTTCCATAAGGATACCGCGTCGGGTCTTTGTTCATGAACGCATTCCAACCATGCTTTAATCTGTTTATAAAACTCATATGTCATCTCCTTATTTAGTAAGGTAATCCAGATAAGCTTTTCCAGCTCGCTTTGCTTTATTGAAAGATCTTCTTACTTTCTTAACTCTCTTTTTAGCTGTTTTATATGCTTTGTTAGCATTTTTAGAAACTCTGTTGAATTCCTTCTTAGCTGAGTTGTATGCCTTACCAGCATTTTTGGAAGCTCTGTCAAACTGCTTCTTAGCCGATGAAGTATACGGCTTTGCATCATTAGCTAACTTCTGCCCAGCTCTACTGATCTTATACTCTGCCTTTGATTTGACAGAATTTGCCTTGTTCCGAACTTCTGCAGAAGTAAGTGCACGATCCTGAGCATTCGTTTTAGCCTTTCTAGCAGCAGAGGTAGCTCTTCTTGTAACTTTTCTCGTTGCTTTATAAGCTTCAGACTTCTTAACATCACGTGCAAGTTTCTGCCCCGCTCTCTCAAGCTTGTACTCTCCCTTTGAAACTACTGACCGAGCTTTTGCCTTTGCTGCATTAGCTGTAGGTGATTTAGCTGCCTTACTTACGAGATATCTTGTAGCTGCCATTTTGGCTGCGGAATCTCTTGTAGCTACTTTTGTAGCAAACCGAACAGCTTTCTTTACTTTTGTCGATGGAGCATTCTGCTTTTTGACATTAGCTTTGATTCGCTGCATCTGTTTTTTCTGTTTCTTCTTTACCATGTCAGAGTTCTTCTTAGCTACTGTATGAGCGTTGACTGCTCTGATACGTTTTTGCAAATCTCTTTCCTTCTGTGCATTTTGAGCACTGGTTGCAGATGTTGGTCCCTTGTATGGAACTGATGCTTTTGCTTTGACAGTTTTCTTTGCTGCTAACATACGCTGAGCTTTTGCTCTTCCTACAGCCGAAGTATCAACTGGCGATCCACCTGACTTTACACGAGAGTCTTTTACAGCTAACTGCTTATGCTGCTTTGCAATTACTTTCTGTCTTGCATTGAATTTTCTGTTCATAGCATCGAGCTTTCCAGCTTCGGTATGTGGATAGATGTTCTTCCGGTACATACTTGAAACTTTCTGATCGATATTTGCTGCGGTTTTTCTTACGCCGTTTTTAACTGTCTTGTACACATCTTCCGGATAGATATACTTACCGTTCTTGATATACAAGTATTTGTGCTTTTTCCAGCCATGTTTAAGCACAGTGTTTCCATCCTCGTCGGTGGCCTTATAATATACGGATTCCTGCATATATTACCGTCCTTTCTGTCTCTTTCTAAGTTTTTCGACATATTGCTTTCCACGTATGGAAGCTAACTCAGTATCAACTGCTTTCTTCTTTTCAGCAGTTCTTGTTGTTCTTCTTTTGATCGATTCGGCTTTCCTTGCATACTTAGCCGCTTTCTTTCCGTAACGGTTTGCCTTCTTTCGAGCTCTTTCAGCTTTTTGAAGATTGCCGGTGTATCCAATATCCGTAAGAGCATGGTCACGCTTTACACGTTTTGCCTCTTCTTTTTCCTTGAACTTAGCTCCTTTAGCAGTGTACGCTGAAGCTTTCTGTTCGTATTTTGAGACACGAGATTTTGTCTTTATCGACGTTTGCTTCTTCATCTTAGAGGCAAGCCTATCGGATTTTGACTCAAGGCGTGATGCTCTCCTTTCGGAATGCTGGTATGGATCTTTTCCCGATCCATACTTATAACGACCGGATCTTCTTGGCAAACCGTAATGCTCGAGATGGTCTCCATCCAAGTCCGAATGAACTAGAGATATAGTACCATCCTCATTCTTTATTTTGACGTACATAACTATCACTCCTATTCGAATGCATCCTTGTTTACTTTGTACGCAACAAGCGCATCCATCAATGCTGAGACATTATCGATTTTGTCTTCGTAACGTTTCTTGTACAGCTTCCTGTTGCCGTTTGTATCTTCCAATGTTATGCAATGACCCATACAGAAACTCATCAAAGATTCGTCGAATATCAGCATTCTCTTTTCGGATAACTTTTTAATTTCTCCAAGAGGAACTGTTTCGGTTCTAGCACCCTGTGGAACTTTTTCAATGCCAAATGATCCATTCTCTCGAGCCCATCTTTCGACAAACTCTTTAGCATTGTATGGATCGTATCCAAATGAGCAAACTTCGTATTGAGAATCTATTATGAATTTGTCAAGGTCGTCGTAGACTTCTTGCACATCGATGATGCTTCCCTCCATAACAACGAGAGTACCTTCGTCAATAAACTCCTGATACTTTTTCCTCATTGCTAAATTCAACTTACTCAGGGTAAGTGTAGTTATATAACTTCTAACTTTTACTCCGAACATTCCATTCCTAAGTGGGAACAAGAATGTGAAAGCACAGAAGTCATCACCTTGGGAAAGGTCTGCGCCCATTGAACATTGCATTTTCCAAAAGCTTCTACGTCTATGCGGAAGTGTTTCTTCATAAGAGAAATAATATGTATATCCCTCCATAGGAATTCCGAAACGTTTTGCCAGAATATCATTTCTTGTAGCAGGTGCTTTCTCAGCTCGTTCAACATCTTGCTGGATTGTCTCATAGCTGACTGTTATCGGTAGGTTAGGATTAGCCTTAGGCCACATATCTGGGTCTCCGACTTCATCCACGCTGTCAAGCCTATAATACCAAATACTAGTATGCCAGTTCTGGTATTCGCCTTTTAGAATGTCCATCAGTTCCATTTTGATGGAATCTCCACATCCATTACGGACGGTACCTTCCGAACTTACAGCTAAGATTACGTATCCATCTATTTTGGCTGCACCCTGCTCGATTGCACCTATTGGGTCTTCTCTCAATTCACCTGATAGCCATTCGTCAACAGTGGCTACTTTTACTCGTAATCCCTGAAGTTTATTAATGCTCAGTGGTCTAATCTCTAGTAACGAATCTGTAAGAAAGTTCTGTATACCCTTTTTGGTACATGCAAGCTTAACGCGGTTCGCTTTGGAACCAGTAGTGTTCTGTATAGAGCCTTCTGTCAAGAATTTGAACATAGGCCCTCTAGCTCTTGCTATGGCGGTGCTAATTGCACTTGTAACCTCTTCAGCCTGTTTCATTGTTGGGGCTGTTGTAATCTGATGTGTTGTTGTTGTATCGACTGTCAGAAAATAAGCTTGAACTAAACTCTCGTATAACGATTTTGCATTACTTCGGGAAATGATAAGATACTGTTTGTTGACAAGACGCTTTTTGACGGTTTTTCTTACGAAATGTCCGCCTCGTCCAGAAGCATTTGGTTCATACACGGTTTTCTCAACGTAATAGAACCAACCAAACAATTGCTCTCCCCAAAGTTTAAATGTATCCAGCAGTTCCAAGTCAGACCCATCGGTCAAGACCATTTCAGATTCACAGAAAGCAATCCATCCTTCTACAGCATTGTCGTCATAGTATACACCGGGGTTAGCTATAAGCCAATCAATACGGTTCATCTCCATAGAGATCTCCCTGTTAACAGGAATCTCGCCATTCAGAACTTTATCTCGGAACTCCCCGTAGTACCTAGGCGTTGCCGTATTGCTTAGCATTTACATCACCTACTTCTTTTTCTTTTTCGTGCTCTTTGTTTCAGCTTTAACTGCTTCATTAATCATCTTCTGAGCGGCAGCATTGAGTTTGCCCTTGATATAAACTTTTCCTTGTTCTTTCACAACTTCTGTTACTGCAGGAACAATAATATCTTTCATAGCTTTATCAACTAACATCTTTGGCAATGGCTGCTTCTGTGGATGGTTTTTAAGGTATGTGGCTTCCATCTGATCTCGAGTATTTATTCGTTTAAGCTCTTCATCAGATAAAGTTTTTACATATGCCTTTTCGTTTCTGTATTTAGATTTTCTTTGTTTCTTTTTTTCAAGTCGTACAGCTTCTGTTCTTTCTCTTCGTTTATTATTTTGTTTTTCAACTCTGCTCTTTTTAGAAAAACTTTTTATAAACTTCTCACCAGCTTTAGCCGATGATCTAAGACTTTGATATGGTTCCTTCCCAGATCCCCATTTGTATCTTCCGGATCGTCTTGGTAATCCATAATGTGCTAGATAATAGTCAGAGAATTCCTGATTGTTGACTAAGAAGTCTTTTACATCATCTGCTGAATAATTAGTCATCGTCATTCTCTCCTTTCTTATCATCTTCGGAAACAGGATAGTACATTATGTACAATCTCCATTCCATTTCCTTAAGTTGCTCTTTCAAACTGTCCATTAACGCGCTGCTTGTTGGCGGATCGAATAACAGACGAGTTTTGATGTACACATAATCTTTTATCAAACTTGACTTCTGAGTGTCCTCTTCGAATTCACTCCAGACATTATCCGGACTAGTGATTCGGTATCCTTCTTTCGGACCAACTCCTAATTGAGTGAGAGCTGCAAATGCAGAATTGATATGAATAGTTAAATCCAAGTCAAACTGCTCAAAGTCGTCAGGACATCCAATAAGCTGCTTGATAGTCTTAAGAATGCTCTCTTCCATTGAATTCCTCCTCAATGTTTCCAAGGGCATGTATCATTTGGTCTCCTTATTACAGGGCCGCTACGAACATTTGTATCGTGTCCATAGTGTATGGCATTATGTGTTTTATGGGTTGTTGTCACAACGTTATTCATGTCGAATACCATTGGGTCTCGGTTAAGTATCATCTCTTTGGTAACTGGATTTATGTGATGTATCAACGGTCGTGTTTGTATCTCGTATCCTTCAACACCTAAATCGCAACCGCCATCTCTGACAATTACTTTATGACGAAACTCTCTCCATTCGCCCGATGAATATAATGCCTGATTAACCCATCGGTCATAGCCGAATGTCTCGTACCCAACTGAACCAAACAGCATTAAGTATTGCAGTCGTTCTTCAAATGTAGGATACTGGATCATTTCCAAATATGATCGTGACATTGGACTTGATCTACTCATCTTCATCTTCGATACCCTGGTATCTACGCATTGCTTCAATTGCTGCGGCGTATCTCTCTTCGCTCTTAGCAGAAGCTTCCAATGAATCGATTTTGGCTTTAGTCTGCTTTGTTTCTTCTCTGAGCTTGTCCTGTTCCAGCTGCTCTCTTGAAGAACCGAGTTTTAAGAAATGTGTAATGACCTGTGATGAGGCTGTGCCTTCACGTAACTGCTTTTCAGCAGCATCGAGTGAGAGATTGATCAGGTACTGTTCCCTGTCTTCAGGAGTCATAGGAACCCTTGAACGCTTCTTTGCGGAAGTAGCTGTCGCTGCTCTTCTTCCCATATACTTTCGTCTCCTTTCTAATATCTTTTGCCAAGACGTCGAATACTTTACGTACTCTCTATAAGAGATCTAGGTATGTTTTAATAACCCTGAAAGGAGTCTTCAACTGAAAGAGGGTCCTTCTATGTGCGACAAAAGAAGACCAAGATCCCTTATAGAGAGGGCGTAAAGCTGTCAATCTAAAATCCATTTTGACAGGATTTTGACCCCCGGAGAATTTTTAAGGAGGCCGGCGATGAGAGAGGGGGTGTCATTTTAACGACCCCC
>ERZ1034873.73-NODE-73-length-60459-cov-5.424657_pt1 | contig 60459 bp, 48 predicted proteins | sample MGYA00520689_ERZ1034873 | MGnify/ENA primary metagenome ERZ1034873 (study PRJEB33766, sample SAMN09781722) | gut metagenome | biome: gut microbiome | host: Homo sapiens | place: Madagascar | study: EMG produced TPA metagenomics assembly of the PRJNA485056 data set...
GATATATACTTTCCCCCCAACCGCCCGCCCCAAAATACGCCCCGTCCGCAGTTTTTCAAGCTAACGGCATGTTAGTCATCAAAGTCATTGGGCTGTGGATGTTATTGACGGTAGTCAATTGTCGTTCCTAGTGCGGCAGGGCTGTGCGTTGCCTTTTTGCCTGGCGTCATGCAGGCATCAAGAAGGGGATGCACTTCGGGTAGTGTTTCCCTGTATGCATCCCCTTGTGTTTAAGCAAGTTAAAACTTAGTTGAGAAGGCCAGTGAGAAATTGCGCCCTGGTTCCTGGTATGCCAGGTTTCTGGTCGTAGAGAGGTAGTTTGTGTAGCATGTATTGAAGAGATTTGCGGCGGTGAATGTGACAGCGCTGTCCATTTCCCAGAGTTTGAATTCGTATCCAGCCCTGAGGTTCATGGTTGCCCAGCGTCTTGATGACTGGACTCCCTTTGGGGTATGCCTTTGTCCTCCTGCGGCTTCTGCCTCGACTGCGATCCAGAGTCCGTTGTTCCACTTGGAGCGGAGTCCGACCAGTCCATTGACCGGCGGGTTGTAGCGCAGGTAGGTATGTTCGCTTTCGTTTTCCCCTTCCATCCATGCGACTGCGCCGTATGCTGTGAGTTCGTTGGTGAGTCTGTATTCCCCGTCGAATTCGACGCCCTTGATGACTGCCCTTGCGACATTGCTCATGCGTTCGTTGTAGTATTTTACGCCTCCGATAGTGACCGGGTTGCCGTACGCCTTTGCCTCGATGAGGTCGTGGAGTTGGTTGTAGAAGAGCGCCAGGTTTGCGCGTGCCTTTTCGCCTTCGTAGTGGAGTCCGTATTCGACATACCACGAGACCTCCGGGTCAAGTGACGGGTCGCCCCATGTTGCCGTGCCCGCGGTTGCATTGAGCTGGATGTACTTGTAGCGGTCCATCAGGTCGGCGGTGCGGTATCCCCTTGCGCCGATGAGCGTCATGGACCACTCGTCCGCGAAGTCCCATGTGAGTCCGACATGTCCGCTCCATGCCCAGTCGCTGGAGGTCAGCCGTTTTCTGACGAGAGTCTTCTTTCCATTCGCGATATTCGTCGCATACAGCTTTGCGCTCTTGGACCAGTTGTAGTCGGTTCTCAGGCCCAGGTTCAGCGTCCAGTCCTCGGCGATTGCCCAGTCGTATTCCGCATAGACGCCTGCGTTGTTCTGGACGGAGTCGGAGAGCGGGTCGTCCCATGCGGAGAGTGGTCCGAGTCTTGGGTGTATGATTTTCTTGAGTCTGCTGCCGGTGTAGCTCCAGCGCCAGTAGTCTGCGCCGATTGTCAGGTTGTGTCCGTCCGCCAATTCGATGTGGTTTTCCTGGCGTGCCGAGAGTGTGCGGTGAGTTGCGTTTGGCGCGACCAGGACCTGTTGCGGGCCAGAGGCGACCTTGTTGAATCGGTCGATGCGGACATGGCGTTCGATGATGCCGAATCCCAACTCGAATGTGGACTTCTTCCAGACGTCTCCATCGGGTGCGAGGGTATGCTTCAGCGCAAAGTCCTCGAGGGTCGTCCTCGGATAGACGACCCGTTGTGAGATTGCGGGCAGGTTTGACGCTCCGGGGAGTCCGACGTCCTTTGCGCGGTAGCGGCTGTACTTGAACTCCGTGACATTCCAGTCGTTCCACTTGTAGCCCAGCTTCAGAGTGCTCTGGGCGTCGTCGAAGAAGCTGTTCTTCACCTCGTCATGTGCGCCGTCCTTGTAGGAGTTGCCGCTGCGCATGCCTCCGGAGAGATATGCCCAGAAATCCTCCTGTGAATAGGACGTCCATGCGTGGACTCCGTATCCGTCGCCGTTTGTGGTGCCGGAGAAGGTTGTGCCGCCGTGGAACTCGGGGGAATAGGTGAAATCCGCCCCCTTCGTGATGACGTTCACGACGCCGCCAATCGACCCGCTGCCGTAGAGCTGGCTGATCGGCCCCTTCAGGACCTCGACGCGCTCGACCTCCATGGGGAGGACAAGTCCAAACTGGGCGGCGACATCCGTTGCGGTGATGATGCGCTGGCCGTCCAGGAGGAAGACGAGGCGCCCCCTGTCCAATCCGCGGATATTGACTTCTCCGCCCCAACGTCCGTCATGGGAGACATTTACGCCGGGGAGTCGGCTTGTGGCGTCGGAGAGGGAGAGGGGCTGGAGTTCCTGGAACTCGCGCTCTTCCATCACGGAGACGCCACCCGGGGTCTGGGAGACGAGCTGTGGAACGCCGCGTGCAGTCACAATCACAGGGGACAGGACAATTGTAGGCTCGAGGGAGGGCTCAACGAGGGAGACGGCCTCTGGGGGCGCACCCTTGTCCTCGACGACTGCTTCCTGTGCAAAAAGACCCAATGGCATTGCCGCCATCAGAGAACCGAGGAGAATTCTTGAGAGTTTCATGGGTGAATTATCTATGGTTGTCGTTGGTTGTCCTGAATTGTTCAAATCTTTCCGGATGCCGAATCATCCTGGGAGGGCAGTTCTGGCGTCTGTCCTGATGTGGAGCATGTCGTTTTCCGGGTCTACTTTGTCAAGTATGTAGTTTTTGCCGTCACTCCCGGGAGCATTCCGAGTTTTCCGGCGAGAGCTCCGAGCTGGTCTGTGTTTCCCTCGAGGATGAGGGAAATCAGATTTGCCCCGAAGTCGCGGAATGGCACGCCCATTCGTCCTCGCATGAGTTCCTGGAAGTCGCTCAGCAGTCGGTTCACCTCCGCCACGACCTCATGGTTTTCGATCCAGATTGCGATAACAGCGACACGTTTTGTCATTTCTTTTGTGGGTGTGGGGTTGGTTTCGTGTAGTGAGCGGTCTTCCCTGCGCGTCGTGGATGGGGTGGGTATGAACGCAAAAAAACCCGCAGCTCCCCTTTGGGGAAATGCGGGCTGTGAATCGAGGTTCCTGAATGCGTATGCAGGCTGTTTCCATCCTTGTCGCACCGTGATGCGGACGCGGACGCCTTTGCCTTGAGCTCTTTCAGGATTCGTCTATTGGATTCGTCCGCCCGCTGACTCAGGTTTCACCCCTTGTCGTAAGGTAACTGATGCCTTTTTTGAAAATCCTGGGCTCCTCAACCAGGCTCAAACTGGTGACCTCCTGGGCCACAACCAGGCGCTCTATCGACTGAGCTATGAGGAGCATTGTGGAAAACGGGCATACTTTAACACAGTGTCTGCGGTTTTCAAGTCACCCTGCGCTGTCATTTGAGCAATGGTTTTTTGGGGCGGGCGTTGGGATTCCTTCCCGTGGGGGTGATTGTCGGCGCACGGACGTAGGTGCGTTATATTTCTTCCTTTCGCCCAGTCGCCGACATCCCGGATGATTTTTTTTCGCGGGGTGTCGTGCGTTTTTCCCCTCCTCGTTTCATCCACCATCCTACAGAAGCAGCCATGTCTCCTCTAGAAACCTGTTTAGCCTTCGCGGTCGCGATAGTCGCCGTCATCATCAACGGCATTCCGCAGTTGCTTTACGCCCACACCCGTGGTTTTGCGTTGAAGCCTGCGGGTTTTGCATATTTCGTGGGTTCGTTGGGCAACATCCTGACCGGTTCCGTCACCCCGATTTCCGCCCAGGCCGAGACCATCACCGTGGCGAGTGTCCGCAAGAACCTCCGCAACAACGTCAGTGCGATTGTTCTGGCCGCCGTCATCATGATTGTCCTTGGGTTGTGTGGCGGAGTTACCAAGATTTCCGACTTTGCCGGCAAGACAGTCATTTTTGGCATGATGGCGGGTGTCGGCCTGATTTTGGCGGACGTTGCGTGGGAGATGTACGGTGTTGAGAAGCGGATCACCCTGGTTTCGATCATTTCCGCGTTTGCCGCGCTTGTCATTTTCCGGGGCAGCCCCAACAAACTCGTGTGGATGATATTCTTCTCCGTCACGATTTCGACCCTTGACTTCCTGTTCCTCCAGCGTCGTCGTGTAGACATGAAGGAGATGATCGAGGAGGGTCGCGAGGTTCTTCCGATCAGCACCGAGTGGCGTTTCTGGAAGAAGGAGTACTGGTCTGACTTCAAGTTCATCAAGCCGACCATCAACCTCACCGTCATTTTGAGCACCCTGAGCATTGTCATGCTCAACATTGGCGCCAACATTTCCTTTGGCGGGATCACCGCGTCATTGGCGAGGACCGAGCAGAACTTCGACCACCTGTCGATCATCAACTCCCTGGCGGACTTCCCGAGCGCCCTCTTCGGCGGCCCGCCCATTGAGGCAATCATCTCCGGCACCGCGACGGCTCCTGCGCCTGTGGCCTGCGGAATCGTCTTCATGGCAGTGATGGGCATCATCATCCTTCTTGGCTTCGTGGGTCGTCTTGGCAAATATCTGCCTTCCCAGAGCATTGCGGGCTTCCTCTTCATCATCGGCCTGCTCATCACCTTCATTCCGAACCTTCAGAGCGTCGCGGCCTCCGAGGAGCCGAAGGACAGCGTCTGCGGCTATGTTGCGCTTGGCATCACCGCCTGGTCCAAGAATCCCTTCCTGGGGATGGTGGCCGGCGTCGTCGTCAGGTATTGCTCAGCCTATATCGGGCTGTAGTCCCGGCTTCAGTCGACACTTAAGGAACAAGAGGCGGCCCGCCAATCCAGTGGGCCGCCATTTGCCGCAGAGGAAAGAACATGCCCTGGAATTCCACATACACAGTCCACCTGGCCCCTGGATGCGACCCCGTCCTCCAACTTCGTGACCTTGGGGGCGGCTTTTGCATCTATTCCTTTGACATGACAGGCGAGACCGCCTGGAATCTGGCCGCGTCCGCCAGCCTTGCCGAGAAGCTGAAGCCCTACCAATTTGACGGCATCGTGACAGTCCAGACGAAATCCAGCGGGTTGGCCCAGGCCCTTACGACCCGTCTTGGGATGGACAGATACCTGGAGATCCGCAAGAGCAGCAAGCCCTTCATGGTGGAGCCTGCGGGTGTCAGCGTCGAGTCGATTACCACCCATGCCAAGCAGGAGCTTTGGATTGGCAAGGAGAAGTACCTTCCGTTCGTCGGCAAGAAGCTCTGCTTCCTTGACGACGTAGTCTCCACTGGCGGCACAATCCACGCGATGCTTGAGCTCTGCAAGCAGACCGGCCTTGAGATCAGCGTGGTGGCCTGTGCCCTTACCGAAGGCACCCGTCACACTGAATACCAGGGCATACCGATTGTCTCGCTGGACCACATACCGCTTCCTGGCAGATCCTAGCCCAGGCGGCGCGTTTTTATTCCAACCATCCCATCACTACACCCCCAGGGAAGAAGAACCATGCAACCTCCGATGATGTGGCTGGACTGGCTGATTGTCGTCATTCCACTTGCAGCGATAGTATTCATAGGCTTTTTTGCGGAGCACTACGTCCGCAATGTCTCCGACTTCCTTGCGGCGGGGCGTCGTGCGGGGCGGTATCTATTGGCTGTCGCGGACGGGACTGCCGGCATGGGCCTCATCTCGGTAGTTGCGATCTTCGAGCAGAAGTACCGTGCGGGCTACGGCCTTGACTTCTGGAACAACCTGTCGTTGCTCGTGGGGCTTGCGATGACCCTCACGGGCTTTGTCACATACCGGTTCCGCGAGACCCGTGCCATGACGATGCCGGAGTTTTTCCAGCGTCGCTACAGCCGTGGCTTCCGCATCCTTGCCGGCATCCTTGCATTTGTTTCCGGCCTCATCAACTACGCGCTCTTCCCCGCGGTGGGCGCCCGTTTTCTCATCTACTACTGCGGGCTTCCCCTCAGCCTGAACATCTTCGGCCTCCAGGTTTCGTCATACGGGTTGATCATGGCCGTCGCGTTGCTTGTGGCGCTGGCGATCGTCCTGGCAGGCGGCCAGATGACGACGATGATCACTGACTGCTGCCAGGGCATCTTTGCGTATTTCGGGTATGCCGTAATCACAATCACCCTTCTTTACATCTTCTCCGCCAACGACATGCGCGAGGCCGTCCTGTCCCGTTGCGACGGTGAGAGCTTCTTCAATCCCTTCAACATCGGGAGTCTGTCCGACTTCAACATCTTCTATGTGATCATCGGCATGATATCGATGGTCTATGCCCGCAACGCGTGGCTTGGCAGCCAGGGCTACATGACTAGCGCCACCAGCCCCCACGAGCAGAAGATGGCCGGCGTCCTCAGTTCCTGGCGTGTTGGCTTCATCAACATTGCGCTGATGCTTCTCGTCATAGGCGCCTACACCTACATGAACAGCCCGAAGTGGCGTCACAAGGCCGAAATCGTCCAGGCCGAGTTGGAGATGCGGACTTCGGAGGAGTTCAAGATCAATGAGTTGAACGCCCAGTTGGCTCAATTCGACGTCGATTCCCCCGAGTATGGGAGGGTAAGCCAGGAGCTTTTCAAGGCCGAGGGCGTCTCCCGCACCATAAGCACCCAGATGCTGGTGCCTGTCGCCCTGCGCAACATCCTTCCCATCGGAGTCACCGGAATCTTCTGCGCACTGATGATTTTCCTGATGGTCTCGACGGACACCACCTACCTCCACAGCTGGGGGACGATCCTCATCCAGGACGTCCTCCTTCCCATCCGCAACAAGCCCATCAAGCCGGGCACCCAGATACTGCTTCTGCGCCTCTCGATCTTCGGGATCGCGGTGTTCTCGTGGTTCTTCAGCTTCTTCTTCAGGCAGGGGGACTTCATCCTCCAGTACATGGCCTTGACGGGCACGATCTTCCTGGCCGGCGCCGGCTCCTGCATCATCGGAGGCCTCTACTGGAAGCGCGGGACGACCGCGGGCGCATACACGGCGATGATAGTCGGCTGCTTCTTCGCAGTCCTGGGCGGCTATCTGAGCCAGAACTGGGGGACCTCCGTCCATCCATGGCTCAGCGCCAGCTTCCCGGAGTTCCTGGAGGGTTTCAGGCAGACCCTTGAGAGCGTCGGCAACGCCCTCCCAATCGTCCAGTGGAATACCGACCCAGTGGAATTCGCAAGAAAATTCCCGATCACGGGGCAGGAAATCTACTTCATCGGAATCGTCTTCTCGGTGCTGGGCTACGTGCTCGTCTCCCTGCTGACCTACAAGAAGCCCTTCGACCTGGACAGGATGCTCCATCGCGGCGAATACAACCTGGAGCACTTCGTCGCAAGGTCCGCCCGGGAATCCAAGGAGGGGTTCTCGTGGGCGAAGATCGCGGGCATCAACGAGGAATACTCCAAGGGCGACAGAATCCTGGCGTACTCTGTCCTCATCTGGACAGGCTACTCCTTCCTCGTCTTCCTCGTCCAGCTCTTCTGGAACCTGGTTCCCGCCTGGCGCTGGTCCGAGGATACCTGGGTCAACTTCTTCCTCTACTACACATTGCCGCTCTCCCTGCTCGTCGGCGTCGTGACCACGGTCTGGTTCACAATCGGCTCCGTCAGAGATCTCATGAGGCTCTTCTTCGTGCTTAAGGAAAACTACGAGAAGGGAGTGCCCTCCGACGACTCGGACAATGGACAGATCCTGACAAAGTAGACAACGCCCTTCACTTTTTGCAATGAGCGCCCTGCAGTCGGCCAAGCCAACCATCCGTGAGGCAAGGGAGTCGGACATTCCGCAAATCCTGGGGCTTCTTGACGAGTTCGTGAAGCTCCAGGTGATTCTTCCCCGCGACCCCGAGGAGATGCGCCGGAACTATCCGAATTTCGTTGTCGCCTTTGACGAAGCCGGCAGGCTGGTTGGCGCGGGCGCGCTTCGCCCCCACGGCGAGGGGCTCTTCGAGGTGCGTTCCCTGGCTGTCTCCCTTCCGTGCCAGGGCAGTGGCCTTGGCAGCCAGCTTGTGGAGGCTCTCCTGGAGCGTGCGCGAGACATGACATCTCCTGTCAGATGTGTATTTACCCTGACAAAACGCCCGCGTTTCTTTCAGCAGCTTGGCTTTCAGATTGCCCCGAAGGGTGACTTTCCCGAGAAGATATGGGCCGACTGCCTTGCCTGTCCGAAGTTCAATTGCTGTGACGAGGTGGCGTTGAGGATTGACGGGGCGGATTTGGCGGTTCGGAATCGTGTTGCGGGTGTGTGATTCCGCGGTGTTCAGTATGGTTCTCCGGTGGCGTCATTTGCCGGTGCTGTCCGGTTGAAAATTCCCCTCGACAGGTTAAAGTACGCGTCCGATACGCCAGCATAGCTCAGTTGGTAGAGCAGCGCATTCGTAATGCGCAGGTCAAGGGTTCAAGTCCCTTCGCTGGCTCCATTTGGAACTCCGATGTCCTCGCACTCAGCGAAAGGTGTCGGAGTTTCTTGTTTTATTGTCCTTCGTCATCCTCATTTTCCGAGGGAGTTCCGCTATATTTTCCAAGGTTCCCGCGCTTTGTGAAACGATTCTTTCCGCCGCCCCTCCGCGAGGGGGGTTCGGCCGCAACCACAGATACGTCAATGAACATATTCAAGAACCTCTCTTTTTCGCTGGCACTCCTGGTTTTCGTGGGTTTTGCCGCCTTTGCGCCCCTTTTGACGGGTGACACAATCGGCGTCGACAAGCTTGCCGAGGCGCTTGACTCCCCGTCCAGCGTCACCTTCACTGCCAAGTGCACAAATGCCGCCGTGATCAAGAGCTACACCGACGGCGGCAACATCGGCAATGCCGAGGGGACGGGGGCAGGCAAGGTGCTTCCCGCCGCCGGCTCCAGCTTCCTCCAGATGACCGGGAGCGGCAGCCCAGTCAACGGTCTGCGCCCCGCACGCGTCAGGTCCACATTCGCGTTCCAGGTCGCGGGCGCGGGAACCCTCTCCTTCAACTACAGGGCTGCCACATACGGAAGCGACGACGATGTCCTCATCTTCTACACAAGCGACATCGACGACACCCTCTTCGAGGCGTCGGGGGAATACTGGGGCGTCAGATACTACGACAAGGATGCCCAGGAGTATGTCTACGACTTGCTTGAGAACGACTTCTTCAACGACGGGCAGTTTTCCTTCGACACGACAAAATACACCCGAACGGTCACGGTGGCGCTTCTTGCCCCCGCAAAGGAGGACTACACCGGTCCCGACGCCGATGAAAAGAAGGAGAATGTCATCAAATACCAGGCGTGGCTCGACAACTTTGTCTGGACTCCCGACGAGACTGCGGTTCTCTGCGGCTTTTCGCCCGCCCCGGGTTCTGACTTTGGCGGATTTGGGGCGGAAATTTTCCTCATGACCGACTACATGGACAGCGATGGCAAACCCGCCGTCACTTTCAGGTATACCCTTGACGGCAGTGCGCCAACCGCGTCATCTCCGGTCTACAAGGAGACAGTGGAGATTGGGGAGGACGGCACCGAGACAGTCAGGGGAATCCAGCTTGACGAGACAACGACAGTCCGCGTCGCGGTCTTCGAGGGGAGCAAGTTGATTCGCGACGACCTTTCGGCCACGTATACGCTTCGTGACGCCCCGTCCGCCCCTGTCGCCGCCGCCAGCCTCCAGGAGCCCTTTGACGGGACGATGGACGTGGTTGTGAGCGCAGCCACCACGGCGTCGAGCCTCATGTACTACTACACGGTCGACGGCAGCGAACCGACCAGTCTCTCCAAGGTCGCGGAGAAGGGTATCTGCCAGGTCACAGGCCCCTGCATCCTGAAGGTTCGCGCCTCCGACGAGGGGATCCTCGGCGAGACGGCGACTTTCCAGGTGGTCCAGGATCCCGCCCCCGCGTTCAGCGTCCTGGCGGAGCTTGAGGGGTATCCCTCCGGGAACGGTCTCTTTGACACAAAGGCCTCCATTTCGATTTCGGCCGCCGAAGGGCACCGTGCATTCTACAGGCTGGGTGCATCCGCCCCGCAGGCCTACTCCACCCAGATCGATGTCTTCTCCGACACGACAATCGAGGCGGTGTCCGTCCGTACGGAGGAGGTCACCGGCATCGTTTCCGGTGGAGTCTGTCCGATGAATAGCGCTCCCGTGTCAATCACGCTCAGAAAGAGCGACTCCAATGATGACGGGAAGTGGATTACGGACCTTGACTTTACCCAGGGCTGGAATCTTCTTCCAATCACACGGGAAATCTCCTACAGCATGGGGAAGGACCTTGCGGCATGGCTCAACCCATACGGATACTCCCCCGAGGAAAACTCCTTCAACAAGGTCGAGAGCCTCGCCTCGGGGAACTCATACTGGGTCTACCTCCCGGATGGAACCCTCCCTTCCAGTGGAAAACCCGCATTCCGAAGCCTCAGCCGGGAAGGGGACGCAAACCCGCCCGATGGCAGCTGGAGGCTCGTGGACAAAAACGCACTCTTCTTCTATAACGGAACACACTTCCTCCAAGTCAAGCCCGAGGACAACCTTCCCGGGTGGAAGAAGTAGGACAACCTTGAAGAGAGGGGGAACGAACCCCTTGTCGTGAATGCCCTGTTCCCTGCGGCGGGAAATGCCTGCCATCATGGGGAAACAGGGCTTTTTCGTTTTTTTGACGGGAAGTGCTTGAAAAGTCAAAAAAAGATATTAAAGTTATTTTGTGCCTAGAAAATGCCAGCTGAACGTGAATTCTTGCTGAAATGGCATAAGGCACATTGCACAGGCGGGCGGCGGTTTTCATTGTCGCGAGTTCTGTGCCGTCAACAACAAAAAAACAAGGAGGAAATGAAAATGAAGCGTTACGTTTGTCCCGTCTGCGGGTATGTCCATGAAGGCGACGAGCCCCCCGTGAAGTGTCCGCAGTGTGGTGTTCCCGGCAGCAAGTTCATTTTGCAGGAAGACACAGGTGCCAAGAAGGTGTGGGCCTGCGAGCACATCATCGGCGTCGGCAATGATGTCGATCCCGAGGTCAAGCAGGGGCTCATCGACAACTTCAATGGCGAGTGCACCGAGGTCGGCATGTATCTTGCGATGTCGCGCCAGGCTGAGCGCGAGGGGTATCCGGAGATTGCCGAGGCCTACAAGCGCTATGCCTTCGAGGAGGCAGAGCATGCGGCGAAATTCGCGGAGCTTCTCGGCAACGTCCTGGTCGCCGACACCAAGAAGAACGTCTCCATGCGCGCCGATGCGGAGCAGGGTGCCTGCGAGGGCAAGCTGAAGCTGGCGAAACGCGCGAAGGAACTCGGCTACGACGCCATCCACGACACTGTCCACGAGATGGCGAAGGACGAGGCACGCCACGGCGCAGGCTTCGAGGGCCTGCTGAATCGCTACTTCAAGTAACCCAGGCGGACACCAGAAGGCCGAAAGGGGGCAGGCGATTATTCGCCTGCCCCCTTTCATATTTGTGGATATACGCTATGTGCTGTGGGCGATTCCCGATCCCCTTGTGCCGCTTCTGTTTTTCAGAGACTCCAGTCGATTGGGAGGGCTCCCTTAAGGGCGAGGGCCTGATTTGTCCTCGAGAAGGGTTTTGACCCGAAGAATCCCCTATATGCCGAGAGTGGGGAAGGGTGGGGCGATGTGATGACGACATGCCTTGTCGTATTGATGAGCCGTGTCTTTTCCTGGGCGGGCTTTCCCCAGAGGATGAATACGATTGATTGCGGCAATGCGTTGCATGCCGCGAAGATTTGGTCTGTGAGGCATTGCCACCCCAGGGCTCTGTGGGAGAGCGGCTTCCTTGCCTCCACGCTCAGGACAGTGTTCAGCAACAGCACCCCGTTGGCGGCCCACTTCCGGAGGTCGGGCTTCTGTGGAGGTTCGAGTCCGAGGTCGCTTTGATATTCCTTGAGGATGTTGCGCAGCGTTGGCGGCTGTGGAGTCTGTGGCGGGACTGCGAATGCAAGCCCCATTGCCTGGTTTGGCTCGTGGTAGGGATCCTGCCCCAGGATTACGGCGCGGACGGCGGATGGCGGCGTAAGCCTGAGCGCGGTGAATATCTCGCCTTCGCCGGGGTAGACAGTCCTGCCCTCCTTCCGGAGCTCTTCGACCCTGGCCAGCGGGTCGAGAAAGGGCGTCTCCTTCAGAGCGTGGCGCCAGCTTTCTGGAAATTCCTCCATAACTGCCTTATTTGTAGATAGTTACATCAATCTTTGCAGAATGAATTCCTTTCGGGCCGGGGTATTTTTTGGTCCCATGAGGAAATTCACGAAATTATCGAGTCGTCTTGCGTTTTCGACGGTTACGAGTTGCAGCCTGATGCTGTCTCCCCTGATGAACTGTCCGAATTCCTCGGGGTTGATTTCTCCGAGTCCTTTGAATCGTGTTATTTCGGCGTCCCTTCCGATTTCCTTTACGGCCTTGTCCCTTTCCTCTTCGGAGTAGCAGTAGATGGGTTTCTTTGACTTTCCCCTGACCCTGAAGAGTGGCGTATCCAGGATATACAGGTGTTCTGCGGAGAGGAGCTGGGGGAAGAACCTCAGGAAGAAGATGATGAGCAGATTTCTGATGTGGTATCCGTCGGGGTCTGCATCCGTTGCGATGACCACCTTTGCGTACCTGAGGTTTTCGATATTGTCCTCGGTTCCGAGCGCCCTCATGACCCCGTAGAGCTCCTCGTGCTTATAGAGGACGTCCCGGCTTGCATTGCAGCAGTTGAAGACCTTTCCCTTGAGTGCGTAGACTGCCTGGTGCTGTGCGTTTCGGGTTTTTGCGACGCTTCCCGCGGCGGAGTTTCCCTCTGTGAGGAAGATCATCGAGTTTTGGCAGAGCTCCTTTTCGTGGGGTTTTCTGCGGGATTCGGTTTCATTGAAGTGGAATTGGCAGTCCCGGAGCTTTTGGATTTTGAGGGATGACTTTGCGGCCATCTCCTTTGCTCCCTTCCTGATGCTCTGGATTTGCCGCCGCAACGCCTCGTTCTTCGCCAGCTTCTCGAAGATTGTGGTTTTGACGTCCGGGTGTTTGAAGAGATATTGGACGACCGCCGCCTTGACCTCGTTTGCGATTCCGGCGCGTATTTCCGGGTTGCAGAGCTTGTGCTTTGTCTGGGCGTCGAAGATCGGGTTGTTGATCTTGATGGCGATTGCACCGAAGATTCCTGCGCGAATATCCTCCGCCTCGAACTGCTTGTCCTTCGGGGCAAGTTCATTGACACCCTTGACGATGCCCTCCTTGAATGCGGCGAGGTGGACTCCGCCGTCGTTTGTGAACTGTGTATTTGCGAAGGAGTAGTAGTTTTCGTTTGCGGAGTTTGTGTGGCAGAAGGCGAACTCCAGGGTATCCGTGCGGTAGTGTATGACCTCGTATAGCGCGTCCGACTCCATCTTGCTTTCGAGGAGGTCCAGCAGTCCGCGCCTGGAGTAGAACTTCTGCCCGTCGATTTCGAGGGAGAGTCCCGCGTTGGTCCAGGCGTAGTGCTGCAGCCGCCTCTCGAGGAACTTGCGTTCGAAGTGGAACTCCCCGAAAATCTGCGTGGAGGGTTTGAACTCCACGCGGGTGCCGTTTGGCTCCGCAGTCTCGCCCCTGGTCTCTTCGACGAAGACGCCTTCGCGGAAGAGGACCTGGGCCATCTGCCCGTCGCGGTAGCTTGTCGCCGTGAACTCCTGGGAGAGGAAATTCACGGCCTTGAGCCCGATTCCGTTCATTCCAATCGAGGCGGAGAAGACCTGCGCCTTCCCGTTCTCGATGGTATTGAATTTTCCTCCCGTGTTTGGCTTGGAGACGCAGTCCTTCAGCTTTTCGAGAGGGATGCCGCGCCCGAAGTCGCGGACGGTGACAGTCTTGTCGGCGAGAGTGACGATGACCCGCCTCCCGAACCCCATGATATACTCGTCGATGGAGTTGTCCACGACCTCCTTGAAGAGGACATAGATGCCGTCCTCGGTGTGGTCTCCGTTTCCGAGGGCTCCGATATACATTCCAGGGCGCAGCCTCAGGTGTTCGACGCTATCGAGGCTTCGAATGGCGTCGTCATCGTAGTCTGCTGCATCTCCGCCTGTGGTTGCGGGGGCGGATGCGCTTCCTGAAAAGAGTTTATCTTCGTCTTCGGGGATCACGGGGCAGGGGGGTGTTCTGGGTGTTACTTCTTTCTTCCGCGCTTTGGGGACGGGTTGGAGTTGGGCTGCCTGAAGCCGACTCCGCCGGAGCGGTGCCGTTTCCTGGGCATTCCCTCGTCGTCGAGCAGCGAGTCGTCGTTGAGTTCGTCGAGGATGTCCGGCTGTTCCTCGTCGTCATCCCATGATTCGTCGTTTTCGTATTCGGGGTCCATTTCGTCGAATTCTTCCTCGTCGAGGTCGTTGTCGAAGTCGTTTTGCAGTGAGGAAGCCATGACGAGCTGCCCGCATTCGGGGCAGAATCCGTCCTCCTTCTCCACGTCAGAGACCTTCACCTTGCATTCGCAGTGTGGGCATTTGATGGTTTCTCCTGCCATATTGGTTTTCTCCTTGTCTAATGGGTGAGCTGTTGGTTTTGGGAACGGGGTCTGGCGCGTAATTTACACGCGGCATTGGAAATCATTTCCTGCTTATGAATCCGACTTTGCGCTTTTCTGGTGTATGGCCATGAGGAATTCCGCATTTGAGTTGTATTTGCGGAGATTGAAGATGAGCCTTTCCATGGCGCTTGCGGGGTCTCCGATGGAGCAGAGTCCCTTTCTGAGGGACCACATGAGGTCGAGTTCTCCTGGGTCGACGAGGAGTTCCTCCCTTCTGGTTCCGGACTTTGTGATGTCGATTGCCGGGAAGATCCTGCGGTCCGCCAGCATTCTGTCGAGGTGCAGTTCCATGTTTCCCGTGCCCTTGAACTCCTCGAAGATCAATTCGTCCATCCTGCTGCCGGTATCGATGAGTGCGGTGGCCAGGATTGTGAGGGAGCCTCCGCCTTCGATGTTGCGTGCGGAGCCGAAGAACCTCTTTGGCTTGTGGAGCGCATTCGCGTCAAGTCCTCCGGAGAGGATTCTGCCCGACTTCGGGGCGAGGGTGTTGTATGCCCGTGCGAGCCTGGTGATGGAGTCCAGGAGGATGATGACATGCTTTCCGTTTTCGACCAGGCGTTTTGCCCTTTCGGAGACGATGTCGCAGAGTGCGGCATGGTTTTCGGGCGGTTCGTCAAAGGTCGAGGCGACGATTTCCGCGTCCACGAGCCGTTTCATGTCGGTGACCTCCTCGGGTCGTTCGTCAATGAGCAGGACGATTAGCGTGACATCGTCGTTGTTTGTGAGGATTGAGTTTGCGAGTTTTTGGAGGATGATTGTCTTTCCCGTGCGTGGTTGTGCGACAATGAGTCCTCTTTGTCCTCGTCCGATGGGTGTGACCAGGTCCGTCACCCTCATGGTGAGTTCATCCTTTCCCCTTTCCATGAGGAGTCTTTTTGTGGGATAGAACGGGGTGAGGGTTTCGAAGGCGTGGAGCCCGTGCCTTTGCGAGAGCGGCAGTCCATTGACTGCGACGACCTTGAGGAGTGCGCTTCTGGCGTCGTTAGGGCTGGGTCGTCTGATTGTTCCGAGGATGCAGTCGCCCATTCGCAGTCCGTACCTCTTGATATAGACTGGGGTGAGGTAGATGTCCTCGGGGGAGGCCTGGTAGTTCAGGTCTGCGGACCGCAGGTAGCCGTATCCGTCCCTGGAGATTTCCAGGACGCCTTCGCCGTAGATTGTGAGCCTCTGGTCGTTTGCGTCCCGCTGTGCGTTCACCTGGATGATCTCATCCACGAGGGCGCCCGCTGTCGGGAATTCCTTCAGTGCGATGCCGAGTTCTTCGGAGAGCTGGACCAGGATGTCCGTGTCCGTGTCGAGCAGGTGTGGTCGGTTGAGGCGTGGTCTTGCGGCCATTTTCTGGGGCGACGTCTCCACGTACGCTGGCCCGACCAGTTCGTCTTCGAAGTCTCCGATGTATTCGGGGGGCGCGGCGCCCTCGTCCTTTACGAACTTCCCCTTTCTCCCGTTCTTCTTCTTCGGTGGCGGCGGTGTCATTGCCGTCGTTGCGGCACCCTGCTGTTCCCTTGCGGGCTGCTGGTTTTTCTTCTGGGAATCCTGTGGAATCCGGATCTTCTCCGCCTTTGCGGTGGCCCGTTTAGGCGGGGGCAGGTTGACGACTGGCGCGGAGACGCCTCCCTTTGAGAGTGTGACAAGGCCTGAGCCGAGATTTGGTATCAGGGTGCTGAAGAGCGGAGTCTCCTTTGTGGTGGAGAATTCGTCATGCTCGTCCTTGTCCTGGACGGGATATGCGGCGTCCTCGTTTTCGTCGCGTGCGTCTTCCGGCGCCGGGTCGTTTGGCGAGAAGGTGTAGCTTTGCTCTTCCGGTGCTGGATTGTCTGTCCTGTTTGCCATGTGGTGACTTTTCGGGATTATTGGTTGTGTCAATGGGAAATTGTCTATTTGCGGGCGTCCCCCTCCTTTTGGAGGAGTTGCAGGAGCCCCTGGCACTTTTCGCGGAGTTCCTGGATGGTTCCCGTGGTTTCCAGGACATAGTCGGCGTTCCGCCGTTTTTCGTCCATGGAGATTTGCGTTGCCGTCCTTCGGCGGATTTCCTCGTCGTCCCATCCGCGCCCGCGGAGTCTTTCCAGTTGCATTTCCGGTGTGCACCAGACTGCGACGACGGCCTTTACGCCGCATGCCGGCCGCCATTTTGCTTCGTGCCAGAGTGGGATTGCGGCGAAGAGCGGCTGTGGCGCGGCCTGTCGGTCAAGCCGTTCCAATTCGGCGAGAATCATTGGGTGGAGGAGTGCGTTCAGCCAGGCGAGTTCATCTGGGTTTGAGAAGACGAGCCTTGCCAGGGCGGGGCGGTTGAGTTCGCCGTCGTCCGTGAGGACATCGCTTCCGAAGTGTCTGGCGATTTCGGCGAGGGCGGGGGTTCCCTTGCGGCAGATTTCGCGGGAGATTTCGTCTGCGTCGGCGCAGACTGCCCCCATTTCCCTGAGGAGTTTCAGTACCGTGCTTTTTCCTGCGCCTATTCCGCCTGTTACAACGATCATTGTGGGTCTCTTTGGTTGTCGTCGCCGCTATTGTTCCGGCGTCCAGCGTCCTTCGATTTCGCCGATGATTCTGGCGGGGACATCGCCTTCGAAGTCGTCGACCCGGATCTGGTGTGCATCCGGATGCTGGTGTTTGAACCAGGTGATTTGCCGTCTTGCGTACTGGATGGTTCTGTTGGCGAGGATTTCCTGGAGTTCACCGATGCCGTGCGTGAGCTTGCCTTCGAGGAAGGCGGCTATGTCCCTGTATCCCAGCGCCTGCCATGCCGTTGGGGCGGTGGCCAGCCCATTTTCGAGTGCTCTTGCGCATTCGTCGACCCATCCCCTCTCGAGCATTGCCGCGGTCCGCGCCCGGATTCGTTCCTTGAGTTTTTGGAAGTCGGGCATGATGCAGAACTGTGCGTATGCGGGGTCTGGCGTGGCGGTGTCCCTCCTGTGTTCCCAGGGGGGCCTGCCTGTCAGCCTGGTGACCTCGACTGCCCGTGCGAGATGCCGCGGGTTCCTGGCCACGTCTTCGGGAATCTTCCATGATGCGGCCAGTTCCGCGCGGAGCCTGTCGCATCCTTCCTCGGTGGATGAGTCGACGCGGAGCTCCTCGGCGAGTGCGGCGTCGCTTGGCATGAGCGAGAATCCGTAGACGAGCGCCCGTGCATAGAGGCCGCTTCCCCCTGCAAGGACCGGGAGTTTGCCTGAACCGGCAATCGACTTGAGGAGTGGCTTGACGACTTCGATGAATCGGCTCACATTCCAGACTTCGTCCAGTTCGAGGCATGCGACGAGGTGGTGTCTTGCAAGCGCAAGCTCCTCTTCGCCTGGCTGTGCGGTGCCAATGGGCAGTCCCTTGTAGATTTGCATCGAGTCAAGGGAGACGACTTCGCCGCCGGCCTTGTTGGCAAGGCGCGCGGCCACGGCGCTCTTCCAGGAGCACGTCGGTCCCAGAATCAGTGGAATCTTCATGAAGGCTTTTCTTCGCTGTCCTTGCCGGAGGTGCGTCGCGCCATGAAGAGCTCGTAGATAATAAGGGAGACTACGGAGCAGGTGATGGCGCTGTCGGCCACGTTGAACGCGGGCCAGAACTCGAAGCGCAGGAAGTCGACGACTCCCTCCGGGTAGAAGAATCTATCGACCATGTTTCCGAGGATTCCGCCGAGCAGGATTCCGCAGGGGATGGCGTATCCCCGCTTGCCTTCGGTAATCCTCCTCCAGAAGAGGACGAGAACCAGTGAGACGATAAGCGAGAAGCATCCAAGCGCCCAGGTCCTCCCCGCGAAAATCCCCCAGGCCGCGCCAAGATTGCGCCAGTGGACCAGGCGGAAGAACCCAGGGATCAGGACAAGTCCGCCCTTGCCTGGAATCGGCCAGGCGTGGCAGACCAGAAGCTTAGTCAGCTGGTCCAGAATCAGGACAGCCGCCGCGCACAATCCTGGCCAGCCCGCCAAAGCGGTGGTCGAAAGGGAAAGTCTTTTCACAGAGGGGAAAATGGAGAGGAGACAAGGGGGGGAATAGATGCCTGGCACCATACTCGGCAGGCGTGAGACGTAAGATAGCAAGGGTCGCCGGATTTGCAAGCGGGCTGGCTATAGCCCGTCAGCGGACTTTTGCCTCCTGGACGAATGGCGCGGCCGCCGCGGCGCACTCCTGGAGCGTGGACGGCTTTGTCCTGGCTGCGCTTCTCAGGGTGACGTCGGGCAGGTTTTCGTGTGGGACGAATGGCTGGAAGATCCAGCGTCTTGCGCCCCGGACATCCTGGGCGGCGGCCACGATCTCCGCCGGCGTGTGGAATCCCTCCAGGACGGTGGTCCGGAATTCGTAGTCCCTTGCGCCGTTCATGATTATGCGTATCGACTCGCGGATGCGGTCAAGGTGGCGGTATTTCACGAAGCCGGGGTAGTTGGCGAGGGCGCACTTGATGTCCATGGCCACATAGTCGACCACCGGCAGCACATTCCTGAGCATTTCGGGATTGGAGCCGTTGGTGTCCAGCTTGACGAGGAACCCCTCCTCCTTCAGGAATGCAAGCGTGTCGGGCAGCGCCGCGTGCACGGTGGGTTCCCCGCCCGAGACGGTCACCGCCTTCACCCACTCCTCGCGGTACTTGTCAAGCCTCTCCTTCAGGGCCTTGAAGGAGAAGGTCTTGGCGTCGAACCTGTCGAGCAGGTCGGGGTTGTGGCAGAAGCCGCACCGGAAGTCACATCCGCTGGTGAACATGAGGACGGCCAGCTTGCCCGGGTAGTCGACCAGGCTGGGCTGTCTCATGATGGCGTTTATGACAGACTTGTCTTCTGGACTATGCAATTTCAAGCGCCTCGTCAAGGATTGACTTGATCATCTCGGGTGAGATGATGCCCTTGCCCTCTTCGGAATAGTCGGTCTGCACGCCCAGGAACTGGTATAGCTTCGAGTGGCGGCAGACGCTGTCGAAGGCGTCGGGGTCCGGGTTGACGAGGTAGTGGCTCTTTCCTTCGGAGTCGGCGCAGGAGATCACCATCGCGGGGATTCTGCTGGGATTGAGGCACTCGCTCTTGCAGAACTCCACCAGCCCCTCTTCGCTCAGGACATTGTGGTACTCCTTGTGGAAACGTGCGTAGCGGGGATCCTCCGCAAGCATCTTGTCAAGGCGGCGGTTGAGCATCGCGCACTTTGCGCAGCCCGGCTTGCCGAAGACATTCACTGTCAGCTGGTTCTTTTCATCGGACATGTTTCTGGTCTCCTCCTGGGATGGCTACTCTGCGAAATCAACGGAACCGTCGCCGCCGACATCGGCGTGCTCGACCGCGTAGTCGCCGCGGTGGCGGTTGACAAGTTCGCCGTAGCGCTTCGACTTGTTCCAGTTCTGAATCTTGCTGAAGTATCCGACGACGCGCGTGAGACCGAAGACGTCCGCCGAACCGCATTGGACACATGTCTCCTGGAGTCCGCGGGACTGGTGCCCGCAATGCTGGCAGTATGTGAATTCGGGGGAGATTGTGATTTGCGCGGCCTGGGTCCGGCAGAAGCTGGCCCGGATGAGTTCGCCGATCGCCTCGGGCGAGGGCTTTTCCTCGCCGACGAATGCGTGGATCATGGCGCCGGACTCGATGAGCGAGTGGAAGATGGCCTGTTTACGGATGCGCTCGACCAGGGAGACGGGCGCCTCGGCGGCCAGGTGGATTGAGTTGGTGTAGTACGCCACGTCCTCGGAGTCGCCCTTGTAGCAGGTGAGGGCCTCGTCCCGGTAGTAGAGCAGGTCGGCCTTCGCCAGGCGGCGCGCCGCGGACTCGGCGGGGGATTCCTCGAGGGTGAACTTGAGCCCCAGCTTGTCGGTGTACTGCTTTGTGCGCAGATACATGTGCGCGGTGAGCCTCAACGCCATGTCGTAGGCCTCCTCGCTCTCATGCATCTCCTTGCCCAGCAAGAACTTAACCATATCATTCATGCCAAGCATGCCGATGATGTAGGTGCACTTTTCGAGTTCGATGTACGGCCGTCCGTCGCATGCGGTCTTTCCGACCTGCCACAGCGGGCGTCCCGGCTCCGACATCATTAGCGCGATCATCTTCTTCTTTTGGAGATGCGCCTGGATGACGAGGTCCATCATCTTGTCGATTTCCTCGCACGCCCCCTCGTAGTTTCGCATTCCGCGTCTTGCGGCTCGGAATGCGCACTGCGGGAGATTGATGGTGACATTCTGGAAGCCGCAGAACCTGAGGCACTCCGGGTGCCTGAGCATTCTGTTGTCGGTGATGGTGGTGCGCAGGCGGCAGCATGCGGAGAGCGTGACCTCGTCACGGTCGAAGATGAAGTATGTGGAGCCGTTGTGGCTGGCCAGTTCGCATGCCTGCTGGAAGATCTTGTACTGTTCGGGATCCTCAAAGGTTTCCGCGGAGACGTGGAAGTCGCACTTCGGGAATTCGAAGATGCGCCCGTTGCGGTCGCCTTCGCCCCAGACCTTCAGGAGCGCGCTGGTGAAGCGGCGTGCCTCGGCCTCGTATTCGCCGTAGCAGACGATGTGTTCGCCGCGTTTTTCGAGTTCGGCGGTCACCTTGTCGTCGATGTAGAGCCCGTTCTTGTCGCTGTAGAGTTCGCGCAGAACCAGCCGCTCCTCGCCATTCGCCTCCTTGAAGTAGAGGTTCATCAGGCGGTTGCCGTTGGCGTCGGTCTCCTCCTGGAGCCTTTCGATGAGCGGGTGGACCGTCCCCTTTGCGTCCTTGAGCTGGTAGCATCCGCCTGGCCCTACTGCGGGGACCGACTTCATGTAGCTTGGGACTCCGGTGTGAATGTTGAAGTCGAGGAAGAGGGTCTGGCCGCCCCTGGAGAATGCGTTCTGGCTGCCGTTGAAGATCAGTTCCTGCGCGACCTGCTTGAGGTGCTTGTCATCCATGCCCACCAGGTATGGCGCGTAGAAGATGTTGATGTATGCGATGCCGAGGGCGCCGGCGTAGTTTGCCTGCATTGACGCAAGGTATGTGTTCAGGTGCCCTGTGAGGACGCTTGCGCTGCGTGCGGGGAAGGACTCGGTGTTGAGGTTGGTCAATCCGCAGAGCCCGTATTTCTTGATGTACTCGATGGAGTGGCTCGAGCAGTAGACCCTGTGGGGATAGCCCAGGTCGTGGAGGTGGATGGCGCCGGTGTCGTGGGCGGCCTTCACCTCGGGGGAGAAGATCGCGTCAAGACCCCACTGCTTCAGGACCAGCTCCGCAATCGAGAGATTTACCGCCTCGGGGTTGTTGTTGACGATGTTGCTGTTCTCGTTCGACTTGGAGTACATCAGGTTCTCGACGAACTCCCGGGGAACCGCATACATCGACAGGTCGCGAAGACGGCCGACATATCCGTGGGACTCGAGGACGTTGTTCACCATCTCGCGGATCAGCAGCGTGTTCACGCGCTTCATCTTGCTGGCGATGATCTCGTTCTCGACCTCCTTCGCAACCGCAACGGCCTCCTCAATGTCCATGCTCAGCTTGTCAACAAGCTTCCTGACAATCTTGGTCCGGTCCCAGGTGCCCAGGGATGCGTCCCCCATCGACTGGACAAGCAGGAGGCTCTGGTCGGTCAAGTCGCCCTTGCCGCCCTTGGAATTGCGGTCGCTGACGCGGATCGCCTGGCGGGCAAGCTCACGGCTCTTGCGGTAGCGCTTGTACGCGGCGACAGTCGCGGGAAGACGGTGCTCCGAAAGGGTGATCTCGACTACGTCCTGGACATCCTCGATGTTCGGCACGCGGCTTCCGTCCGCCTCGGACTGCACATAGTATTCGCAGAGGGGGTTGTCAAGCTGGCGGATGACGTCGGCGGCGATATCCTCGGCCTCCTCGCGGGTGAAGGGACGCCCTTCCTGTTCGGCGGCGGCCTGGCCGGCCTTGTAGATGGCAGTGGCGATCTTCCTGGCGGTGAAGGGGACAATCATGCCGTCGCGCTTGCGGAATTTCAAGAAGGGTGTCTTGTCTGGGCTTTCCATTGCGGTGTCAGATATTTTTGGAATGCAGGGGTTTGGGTCGGGCGTCCCCCAAGAAGCCCTCCTTGCTCAAGGTGAAATACGAACTCTGGGGGCTTTTTGAAGGTAGGATTTAGAAAGGTCGCAGGCATACTATATATAGCGAATTTAGGTCTTGCAACCACAATATCTAGTGGAAAGGAAAAATATTTCAACAATAGTCATAACCCCGTATGATTCAGGTGCATAGCCCCACGCTTTTTTCCTTGCCGGGGGTGTTTCCGGCGTCGACAGGGGTGTTTTCGGGGTGTGGAACGCCCCCTGTCCCGGGCCTTTCCCGCACGGTGGGATTCCACCGTGCGTCCTGCCTGTCCTAGAGTCGTGCGAGATACTTTTTAGCCCGTCTTGGATTTCCCTCGCCCTTTTTGACTGCGAGGATTATATGTCTTACGGGGTCGTTTGGGACGAGTGACAGCTCCATGTCTTCGACCATGTCGAATCCGAATGCCGGGCATGCCTCGACGAAGAGTGGTTTTTCCTCCGTGTTCCAGCTTTGCCCCTTCATCAGGACGAATACCCCCCCTTGTGCGAGCAGTTCAGCGGCGTCTGGGAGGAGTTCGACACCCTTTCCCACGGCGCGTGCCGTCACCACCTCTGCGCGGTGCCTGAGGTCCGGGTGTGAGAGCCTGACGTCCTTCCCCCTGAAGGAGTATGCCCGCGCCTTTCCCTCCCTTGGGATGACCGTGATTGCCGCGTTGAGGAAGTCCACCTTCTTCTGGCGTGCGTCAATCAGGACGAACTCCTGCGTGGTCATGCAGGCCATCAGGGGAAGCCCCGGGTAGCCGCCTCCGCTTCCAAGGTCCATTACGACGCTCTGGCTTTCGCACAGCGACTCCAGGACGGGCAGCAGCGTGAGGGAGTCCAGGAGCGAGAACTTAAGGTAGTCCGCCGGTGTAGTGAGCCGCGTGAGGTTCAGCCACTGGTTGACGCCGCAGAGGTGGCTGTATATCGCCTGGAAGACCTGCCGTTTCGGATTCGGGTCCGGGAGGTTCAGGGCGAGGCAATTCTCCCTGAACGCCTTCCAGTCATCCTCGGGAAACTCCAGGATCGGGTATTTTTCGGGGAGGAAGTCCTCCGGGGAGCGGGCCGGATGGGTGGATGCGTGTTTTTCCATGTGTCGCGCCAGTTACCTTTTCCGGACGGAGAAGCCGAAGCGCCCCAGTTCCTTTCCGAGGGAGAAGTAGTGTCCGTGCGCGTAGGCGAGGAGATTCGCCTTCTCGATGTCCATGTGGCCGTCTTCGTCAACCAGCGAGGAGGTCACCTGCACCGCGACCACTTCGCCGATATAGGCGATGTGCGAACCCAGGTCGAGGCGGTGCCTCACCTCGCATTCCAGCGCCAGGGGGCACTCTTCCACGATTGGCGCGGTGATTTTCGACGCCATGGCGGGGGTGAGTCCGCGTTTCGAGAACTTGTCCGTGTCCCTGCCGCTGATGACTCCGCAGTAGTCGACGGTTTCCGCCTGGTCTGCGGACGGTATGTTCACCGTGAAGCACTTCAGGGTTTCGATCTGGTGGTATGTGAATCGGCTTTCCCTGACGCCGATGGCCACCATTGGCGGGTCGGAGGCGACCGTTCCCGCCCATGCGACGGTCATGATATTCCAGGGGAGGCGGTGTCCGTCGCCGGTTCCGACGAGGACTACGGGGACCGGGGCGAGCTGGGTGCTGCCGGGCCAGATTGTCTTTTCAACGCTCATTTGTATTGTGAGTCCGTGGTTGTGCGTGCCTAGATCTTCGCGGCGTGTCCTCCGGGGCCTTCGAGGAACCATCCGCACTCCTTCATCAGCTTCGTGAAGCGGCGGCAGTATTCGAGGTAGATGCTGCGCCGGAAGCTCTTCGCCTCCTCGGAGTCCTTGTCTGCGTTCTGGTCGTGGAAGACGGTGCCCACGTGGGGCTCCATGGTGATGCCGCCGTCGTAGCCGGATTCGCGCAGGTCTATCATGATTGCGCGGACATCCCCCGTGCCGTCCCCCGCGAAGGTGTACCTGGGGTCGGGGCGGCTGCCGTCAGCCTTCGGAAGCGCGACTGCATCCTTGATGTGGACATGGGTGATGAAGGGACGGCATCTGCGGTAGAATTCCCAGGAGGACTGGATGGGATATGGCTTGGAGCCGAGCTGTCTCAGGTTGAAACACGGGTTGCCCGTGTCGAAGATGAGCGTGAACGCAGGGCTGTCGACTGCATCGATGAGCTTCAGCGTGTGGACATAGCTCATGCCGCCGTAGTTCATGCAGTTCTCGTGGCCATAGACGATTCCGTTGTCCTCGCAGATCTTCACGAGTTCGCGGACCTTCGCGAAGATGATGCCCTCCAGCTCGGGTGAGTCCCCCGGCTCGTCCTCCGGAACCAGGAACGACATTCCGCGCAGCATCTTGCAGCCAAGCCTCTGCATCCTGGGAATGGCTGTCAGCAACTCCTTCCTGCTCTTCTCGAAGTCCTCGTCCTTGCGGGGATGGCACGCCCAGTTCGCAACTGCGCTTCCGTAGCAGTTGATGGAGACTCCCGCCTCGGAGAGCTGCTGCTCGAGGGCCTCGAATTCGCTGTCGTCCATTGTGCCAAGCATCTTTCCATCGACGTTTCTGAGTTCGATGTAGCGCCAGCCAAGCTCCTTCGTGACCTCGATCTGGCCAGCCAGGTCGGCGCACGCCTCGTCTGCAAATCCTGAAAAGAACATTGCCTAATCCTCCAGTTTCTGGGTTGTCTTGAAAAAGGTTTTCGCGTATTTGTTCAGCTCCGCAAAGGGGTGGAGCTTTAGGAATTCCCGTGCCGTGACGACGACCCTGTCGCTGCATCCCTTTGGCAGGAGCAGTCCCGCCGCCGTGCCGAGGCGCTTCATTTCGGAGATGTACGCGGCCCGCGCCAGGATTGAGGCCGCGGCCACCGCGATGTCCGCCTCAGCCTTGGGATGTTCGTCCAGGACGATTCTGCGTCCCCGTTCCTGGAGCCGTCTGCGGACGAGGTTTCCCTTTCCGAACTGGTCTGAGATTGCCCTGGGGCACTCCGGTACCTTTGCCAGTAGTTCCTCCAGTGCCTTTGCGTGTCCCCACGCGAGGAGCTGGTTCAGGTTTCCGATTTGCGCGTGGAGTTGGTTGAGTCGTTCCGGGCTGACGGTGATGAGTGAGAACCGTCCCTTTAGAACCCCTTTGATGACTGCGTCGAGCTTCACGGCCTCCTTGTCGGAGGCGAGGAGCTTCGAGTCGCGGATGCCGGCGTCGATGAGCTTTGCCGCGCTCTCCGCGTCTGTGAATGCGCATGCGACGACCAGCGGCCCAAAGTAATCCCCTTTTCCGGATTCGTCGATTCCCGCGTGGGGTTGGAACATCTGCGGATCGTCCCTCAGCGCGATTTCCAGATCGGTGGCCTTTGTGCCGTCTCCGCGCAGGAGTTGGGGCTTTGCTGAGGGAAGCGGCGCCCTGCCCGGAAGGAGTCGGCTTGCGGCGGCCTCTGCATCCGCCCCCTGGAACGTCGTCTTGCCGGAGTGGTATGCGACCACGTTTGTCTTTCCGCGGGTTGCCCTCCAGTATGCGTAGGGTGCGTCCGAAAAGACCCATCCGTCGGCGGCGAGGGCCTCCTTCAAGGCGGCGGCTTCGGCTGTCGCAAGGGTGAAGACGAGTGTGGCTGGCGCTGGCATCTGCTACTCCCCGTCATTCTGCGAGGGCTCCGCCGCGGCCGGAGGCTGTTCCTGGGCGTCAGCCGCCTTCTCCTCCTTCTGGACCTTTGGGAAGGTTGCGTTCATTGCGGCGTCCAGGTTCAGGACCTTTGCGGACGCATGTCGCTTGACGAGCCGTGTCAGCAGGATGACCAGCCAGATGACGACCAGCATTCCGAGGAATGCCAGCCCGAGGGCGATCAGCAGCCGCATCGCCGTGTCCATCGTGGCGGGAGCCTCTTCCTTGGGTGTGTATGAGAGGACTATGTCGAACATGGCTACTTTGCTATTGGTGTTAGTCTGTAGAGGACGCGGTGGCGGTACCGTTCGGATTCCCAGATTTTGAAGTCGTCGGGGGCCAGCCCGACAAATTCCATTGCGCTGCGCAGCGACTTTTCGTTTCGCGCCAGGTAGTATATCGAGAGTCCCTGCTTGAAATACGTTCCGAGCCAGGTGTCCAGCGCCTTTTGGCTGAGCACCGGAGCCTCCAGGTTCCTGTAGGTGGTGATTCTCGGCATGAGCCTGCTGTAGTAGTTGAAGGCGGTGGAGTCGTATGGGTCGACCAGGAGCCAGTTCGCCTTGGGAAGCCCCACGAAGTTCAGGAAGACTTCCGGATGGGCTTGCGGCCATCCTCCCGTGATGCCGCATCTCCAGGAGTCCGCCCCGTCAATCCTGCTGGCAATCAGCCTAGTCCAGGCGCTGACATCGCTGGAACCCCTGTAGTATGATTGCAGGAGATTCTGGGGAGGCTCCGACGCATAGTCCATCTCGATTCCGGTGAGGATGTCGCCTCCGATTCCCAGGAGGATTCCCGGCGCGACCGCCCAGAACGCTAGCTTTTTCATCGTGAGCCGTCCCAGTCCGCTGTCGGCGAGGTTTGCCTTGAAGCTGAGCGCCGCCGCAAGGGTGTAGAGCGGAAGCAATGGCAGGAAGACCCTGGGAAATGGCGCCCGCCCGACGGCTGTCGGCAGAACCAGGAAGAGCAGGATGACCGCCGTGGACCCGTATGCGAGGCAGAGGGCGAATCTGTCGCCGAATCTTCTGCGCCTGATGGCTGGCAGGAGCAGGATTCCGAGGTGGCACCCGAATGCCAGGGCCAGATGCAGGAATACTAGCGGGCGGCTCTCCCAGCCGCCGGAAGTGCGCCTGTTTGCCATGAACTGCGCCCACAGCGTAAGGTAGTACGAAAGGCCGAGGATGCCCCCGAGGATTGTGGGGAGAGCCCTCCGGACGGCGTCCAGGAACCTGGCCCCGGAACCCCTCTGGACAACCGGAAGCAGGAATGCGATGGAGAGGGCCATGGGGACAACCACCGCCGTCGGCATGACGAGGGGGAGCATTGCCGAGACGGCGAAGAGCCACAGAGCGTTCCCAAAGGTTGGATTATCCCTGCGGGAGATTGCCAGGGTGACCGACACCGTGGCGAGAAACATCGCCAGGGAGTAGCCCCTCATCTGGTAGGCAAAGCCGGAGAAGACTGGACTGGCGACCATCAGAAGCGCGACGATTAGCGACAGTTTCCTGCCAAGCCACTTGCGCCAGCACGCCCCTATCGTCACAACTGTCAGGCATCCGAAGGCAATGGATGGCAGACGGAGAAGCAACTCGTTGCGGTGCACCGGGTAGAAGAAGAATGATACAAGGACGTAGATGCGCTCGACCGCGTTGCAGAGGAAGTGGTTGTTCGCGATGGAGTAGTCCCTGAAGATTTCAGGGAGGGTTCTGCCAAAGACGAAGTATTGGAGGGAGAGGATTTCATCGTACCAGAGGTCGGCCATCGCCCAGCGCAGAACCCTCAGGACGAAGAAGGCGGCGAGAGCCCAGAGGATTAGCCGGTGGCGGCTCTTCTCTCCAGCTCCCCCGACATGCGGCTCCAGGTCGTCGATGCGGGATTCCCAGAACCCCCCGGCGCCACCCTCCAGGTGCTTTTGCTTCATTGGATTCTCCTGTTTGCTAGGCATCGAAGTTGAATGTGAGTCCGTCGTATGCGAGCGTGCATCCAGGCGCCACGAGCTTTGAGTCGCGTTCGTAGAGGATGTCGTGCGTCAGATGGGTGAGCCAGGCGTGCCGTGCGCCAATCCTGTGGAATTCATCTTCCGCCTGGAAGATGTTGAAGTGCGTCGGATGCGCCTTCCAGCGCAATGCGTCCAGGACGACGTCAGTCACACCCTCGAGCTGCGCGTATGTCTCGTCGGGGATTCTGCTGCAGTCGCAGATGTATGCAAGGGAGCCGATTCTGTAGCCGTATGTCGCCGCCTTCCCGTGGAAGAGCTTCAGCGGGACGACCCTGACTCCGTTCACGTCGAAGGGCTCCGTGACTGCCCGGTAGGAGAGCTGGGGGACGCTCCAGCGCGGCGACCCGTCCGAAAGGTATTTCAGCTGGTCCACATAGCCGAAGCGCTCGTGGACGACCCGCAGGTTCTCCTCGGAGCTGTAGAAGGGCAGCTCCTGGCGCGAGAATACCGTGAGGCCCTGGAGGTCGTCAAGCCCGTCAAGGTGGTCGCAGTGCGGGTGCGTGAGGCAGACTGCGTCAAGCCCCGTGACGTGCTCCCGCAGAAGCTGCTCCCTGAGGTCGGGGCCGCAGTCGATGAGGATTCTTGTCTCTCCGACTGTGACCAGGCCAGAGGATCTGGTATGCCTGTCCCTGGGATCCTTGGACTGGCATACTTCGCAGTCGCAGCAGAGTGTCGGGACTCCTCGGCTTGTGCCCGAGCCCATGAAGGTGAAGAGAGCCTTTTTCATTGGCCTTGCTCCTGGCTTTTCAGCAGAGCCTGCCGAAGCGACAGGTTTTCGGTGTTGAGGCGCGATATCCAACTCTCCAGTTCGCGGTTGCGCTGCCTGAGCATTCGCAGCTGCTCCTCAAGGTCACGGCGCAAACTCGGATTGCCCTGGACGCCCTCCGTGTTTCCGGAAAGGGTTCTGAGGGCCTGGCGCAATTCTATCGACGCCGCGGAGGAAAGGTCGCTCCCCGCCGGCGCGTAGGAGACAGCCTGCTGAAAGTGCCACGCAGCCAGGGAAAGGTCCTCTGGATAACCTTGCTGAAGAAGACGACCCGCGGAAAAATGCTCCTCGGGAGTCATGGCACGAAGCTCCTCGACAGGATCCGAGGCAGAACACCCGCACAGGAGGACCGCAAGGAAAAATACAAGCGCGTGCACGCATGAAAGTAAACGCCGTCTGGTCATGGAAGATACTTTAACCCACCTCACCAGAGAAAAATGACGCAAGACAGAACTCGGACAGCCCTCCTCCCGAAATCTTCACCCCCCCGGCCACGGCAGGGGCATCATCCCCTTCCTCGTTGAAACTTGAAAAAGTAAACGCACCTTCGCAGGAGTAAACGCACCTTAAGATGAAAAAAGGCGTGCGTTTTTTTCCGCAAAGCCGTGCATTCCATTCCGTAAGCTTTTTCCAGCGCCGTCCTGTCCAGTGGATGCGTTGCGTTAGATTATGCAAAGTCGCCCTCTTTCGGGACGCAATTCCCCTGTCCTTCCTGCGCGCATAGGTATTTCCTGTCGCACTTGCTGCGGTTGGGGCATCGGTCCGTGACACGGCCCTTCGCGCCCTTGTCGCTGGGGACGCGGTGGGACAGGATCTCCCGAATGACGGTGCTTCCCGCCTTCTTCTGGGTTCTGGCGATTGCACTGAGCCCCCGGTTCGAACGCAGGCCGTTCTCTATCTCGGAACGGTCCGCCAAGGTCAGACGGACATGGCATTGTCCTCTTGTCTCATGGTGGCTTGCCAGCCCTCCCTGCGCGATTAAACGCACCACATCCCCCGGGGAGGGAGCCAGGCTATGCACTCTCATGTATGGATTGAGACCCGGACACTCCGCCTTCCTAGAGACACAACCCCTGTGGAATTAAACGCACACCCCCGGGTTTGCATGATTCAACGCATGAAAAGCGTGCGTTTAACTTTTTCCAGCTGCACACAGTTGGATGTCTTTCTCAAGAAGTCGGGTAAGGCCGTGCGAATCGCGGAACTATGTCATCGTGCCATGCCCTATCCACTGATTGTCGTTCTTCATGACGGCAATTCTCTGACGTTCTCCATGGTAGAGAAGCGTTTCAGCCGGGACGGGAAGGAACAAGTCGTTTTGGAACGGTCCGTCTGCACGGAGTGAATGCAGGAAGAAAGAATTGCGGATTTCCAGAATGCCGCCGACTTCAGCAAGAACAGAAAACGGAGATTCCGTGACCTTTACAGGCACTATATTGCTGTGCTGGATGTGCTTCAATGCGCTGGGGTCACAAGGGAATTCAAAGAAGCCGGATTATCTCCGGAGGAACGCCGCCGTCTTCTGGACGAACTGCCTCACCTGAATCAGCAGTTTGGTGAACTGAAGGCTGCAGCAAAAAAAGAAACGGAACTCTCCAATTTAATAGAATTCAATATACAGGCGAAATGCATTGAGTTCGCAATATAGCAAAGAAAGGAAAAACTCTAATGAATGAACTTAGGAAAGGCAAAACCAAAAGTATCCTTGAAAGTTCCATGGATTCTGCCCTTGCTGCTGTTGAAATTTATAATAAACCAAGGACAGCTTTTCGTGTTGAGGCATACATAACCCTTATGGTTATTGCATGGACTAAATTATTCCATGCTTTTTTTAATAAAACAATTGGAGATACCTACTACCATAGGGGCAAGAACAAGCGTTTTATTAAAATTGATGGGGAGAAGAGAGCGTGGGAACTTACCGATTGTATTAAAGAATTTCAAAAATTAGCACCTCCGGAAAAACGACTTTCCGATGCAGTAAAAAATAATTTACTTTTCATCATGAAATTAAGGAATAAAATAGAACATCGTTATGTTGAAAAATCTGAATTGGAAATACTGGTGTTTGGAGAATGTCAGGCATTACTTTTCAATTATGAGTCTCTGATGCAGTCTCTTTTTAATTCCAACTATTCGATAAACGAATCGCTTGTTTTCGCATTGCAGTTTTCTTCGATGCGCTCTCCAGAACAGCAAGTTGCAAATAAAAGAATGCTGGCCAGGGAGTATCAGGACATAAAAGCCTTTATTGAAAAATATCGGAGTGCTCTACCGAGTGAGATTATTAACACTCAAGAGTTTTCTATCAAATTCCTAATGGTCCCGCGTGTTGCCAATAGCAAACACAATGATTTGGCAATGCATTTTGTTGACTGGAATAAACTTTCCGAGGAAGAAAAAACAAAAGTCAATGAATTAATCGGGATTGTTAAAAATCGTAATATACCCATTGCAAATCAGGGAAGAATGAAACCCGGAGAAATAGTTACAAACGGCAAACGGATTAATCCAAAATTCAACCATGCATATCACAAATATCTGTATTACATTTTCTCAATTAGACCGATAAAAGAGGAAAGTGCTGATTCTTTTGCGACAAATCCGCAGTATTGTGTTTATGATGAAATGCATAACGATTACAGTTTTACGAAAAAATGGAATGAGTTTGTTGTAAAATTCTTAAGAAATAAAATGATGTCTTTGGAAGAATTAAAAGAACATTTTGATAAACGTGAAAAACTTGACATTGCAAACTTCATATAAGGAAATTTGTGCTATGGAAAAGATGACTGGCAAATCGTTGGATCTCATTGCGGAGAGTATCGCGCAGCTGAAGGCGTTGTTCCCGGAGGCGGTCACCGAGGACAGGATTGACTTCGAGGTGCTGCAGGCGATTCTTGGAGGGGAGATTGAGGCGCGGCAGACTTATTACAAGTTCACCTGGAACGGAAAGGAGGAGGTCAGAGCCTACGCCCGTATTCCGTCCATGGGGACGCTCCGCCCCTGCGCCGCGGAGAGTTCCGGCAAGGACGGCACCCCCGACAAGTTCGACAGCGAAAACCTCTATATCGAGGGCGACAACCTGGAAGTCCTGAAACTGCTCCAGGGACCGTACCACAAGAAGGTCAAGATGATCTACATCGACCCGCCATACAACACAGGCAAGGACTTTGTCTATCCAGACAATTTCCGTGATTCGATTGGGAACTACAAATCCCTGACGGGGCAGACCAACGAGGAAGGTGCGGCGACCCGCGCCAATCCCGAGACCAGCGGCCGCTATCACACCGACTGGCTCAATATGATGTACCCCCGCCTGATCTCGCAAGAAGCCTACTCTCCGACGACGGTGTGATTTTTATCTCGATTGACGATTCGGAGCAGGATAATCTCAAAAAACTCTGTAATGAGGTTTTCGGTGAGGAGAATTTCCTTGCTACTATTGTTTGGCAAAAAAGAACTTCATCTGACGCAAGAACCAATCTTGGACCTGCTCATGATTATATTGTTGCATATTCAAAATCTATAGAATTAAAAAGTACTGCATTGAATTTACTACCGATTTCAGAAGAAAGAAAAATGCAATATCAAAACCCAGACAATGACCCAAGAGGAGTTTGGGCCTCTGTTGATATTACAGGACAAACAGGGCACGCAACCGAAAGCCAGTTCTATGAAATAATTACTCCTGGAGGTATGAAAATGCGTCCACCAGCAGGGCGTTGCTGGGCCCTTGCGGAAAATACATTTCTTTCTATGGTAAAAGATAAGCGCATATGGTTTGGCAATGACGGCAATTCCCGTCCGCGGAAAAAGATATTTCTTTCAGAAGTAACTGGTGTAACCACATGGACATGGTGGCCACATACAGAAGTTGGCAATAATCAAGATAGCGCAAAGGAATTGAAAGACATATTTGGCACAACAGATTTATTTGAAAATCCAAAGCATACAAAATTAATAAAGAGAATTATACGATTAGGCACTTCAAAGGATTCCATCATCCTCGACTTCTTCTCCGGTTCTGCAACGACAGCACATGCCGTCATGCAGTTGAATGCCGAGGACGGTGGGCATCGCAAGTTCATTATGGTTCAGTTACCGGAAGTCTGTGAGGAAGGCACGGAAGCGGCCAAGGCTGGCTACAAGAACATCTGCGAAATCGGCAAGGAGCGCATCCGTCGGGCTGCAAGGAAGATACGGGAAGAGAATTCACTGACCACACAGAATCAGGACCTTGGCTTCAAGGTCTTCAAGCTGGACACCAGCAACCTCATTCCGTGGAATCCCGAGCCGGATAAGATCGAGCTGCTCCTGCGCAATGCGGTGGAGAACATTTTGGTTGACCGCACACGGCAGGACTTGCTGTACGAGGTGCTGCTGAAGTGCAATCTGCCATTGACGCTCCCCATTGAAGAGAGAAAGTTTGGCGATAACACCGTCTATGTCGTGGGAGCGGGCGCATTGGCGATTTGCCTGGACACCAAGATTCCGCAAACGATTGCCGAGGAGATTGTGAAGCTCCGTGACGAGTATGCACCTGTCGTCCCGATGCAGGTGGTCTTCCGTGACAATGGCTTCACGGACGTCACCAAGACCAATGCTCTGCAAATCCTCAAGCAGGCCGGATTTGAGGAAAAGTCAGTCCAGACCATTTGACGGAGGCAATTCCATTCTTAAAATCGGGAATTTGCTTTCATTGAGCATGAAGAAAAAGGGGCTTATTGTTAATACTGGAGACACAAAGCATGCTCTTTGGCAATTAACGGAGTTGGGAATGGCCACCTGTCGAAAAAACAGTCCAAGTTGCAAGCGACAGTGTAACAAGAGACCTAAGAGATTTTTAAGAGAATCCTAGTCGAACTTTAAGAGAATCCCAGGCTAACATTAAGAGAATCCCAGGGTAGCTTTAAGAGAATCCAAGGCTAACATTAAGAGAATCCCAGGCAAGCATTAAGGCGGTAAGAGTCAATGAAGAGATGGTTAAGTGATAACCAAGTGGATTGTAAGAACTTATGAGGCGAAAGCAGCAAGCCCAAGCGAATAACTGCAAAACCCTTGCTGGATCTTTTGTAAGAAAGTTTTCCTGCTTGTAAGAAAGGAAATCGCCATGCTTAGGGACATTTTGAGCGCAGGACATCTTTCTTACAGCCTGTTTTGTACGAAAGGAATTCAACCATGAGAGAACTGAAGTTTGACGCCAACCTTGGCTTTCAGCAGGAGGCCATCCAGGCGATTACCGATATCTTCCGGGGGCAGAAGGTCTGTGCGAGCAACTTCACCGTCCGCAAGACCGTTGAGGAGATCAACCTGCGCGAGGATGTCCAGGGCTATTCCAACCGCCTGGAACTCCTGCCAGAGGAGATTCTGGAGAATGTCCACGCCATCCAGTTAAGGAACGGGCAGGCGCAGTCTCCGGAGGCCATGGTCAGGACCATGAACTTCAGCATCTGGATGGAGACCGGCACGGGCAAGACATACGTCTATCTGCGCACCATCTTCGAGTTGAACAAGCTCTATGGGTGGACGAAGTTCATCATCGTCGTGCCGAGCATCGCCATCAAGGAGGGTGTCAAGAACTCCCTTGACCTGATGGGCAGCCACTTCGAGACGCAGTACAACAACGTCCCATTCGACTACTTCATCTACGATTCCGACAAGTTGAACCAGGTGCGGAATTTCGCCGTTTCCAGCAACATCCAGATCATGATCATCAACATCGACGCCTTCCGCAAGGTGGCGTCCGACCCCGCCAGGGAAAGCAAGGCGAACATCATCCACCGCTATCATGACAAGATGCTGGGCAAGCCTATCGACTTCATCGCCTCCTGCAACCCCGTGGTTATCATTGACGAGCCCCAGAGCGTGGACAACACGGACAAGGCGAAGGAGGCTCTGGGCTACCTGAATCCGCTCTGCACCCTGCGCTACTCCGCAACCCATCGGAAAAAGGACCGCTTCTGCATGATGTACAAGCTGGATTCCGTGGATGCCTACGAGCAGAAGCTGGTCAAGCAGATTGTCGTGGCGGGAATCGACGTTGAACATAGCCACAACAAGGCGTATGTGCGCCTCGTATCCACCGGCAACAAGGACGGCATCGTCTCCGCCAAAGTTGAATTGGATGTCCTCTCCAAGGGGGCGGTCACGCGCAAGACAGTCTCCGTCAAGGCGGGGGACACGCTCTTCCAGAAATCCGGCAAGCGAAGCATGTATGACGGCTGGCAGGTTGACGACATCAGCTGCAGGGAAGGGGACGAGTACATCCTGTTCCTGAACCAGACGGAGCCCCTCCGGATCAACCAGGTGCTTGGCGGAACGGACGACGACCTCATCAAGCAGCTGCAACTCCGCAAGACCATCGTGGAGCATCTGGACAGGGAGTTGCAGTTGAGCCACCTCGGCATCAAGGTGCTGAGCCTCTTCTTCATCGACCGTGTCGCCAATTATCGGGAGTATGATTCCGACGGCAATGCCGTGAAGGGGAAGTACGCACGATGGTTCGAGGAGGAATACGCAAAACTCATCCGCAACTCGAAATACGACACGCTCTTCCACGATGTGGACATCACGACGCTGCCGGAAAAGGTGCATGACGGCTATTTCTCCATCGACAGGAAGGGGCGCGAAGTCGACACATCCGAATCCAGGCAGGCGGACAAGGACAATGCGGAGCGTGGCTACCAGTTGATCATGAAGAACAAGACCTTGTTGCTCTCCTTCGACTCGCCGGTGAAGTTCATCTTCTCACATTCCGCGTTGAAGGAAGGCTGGGACAATCCGAACGTCTTCCAAATCTGCACTCTGAATGAGATTTCCAGCGACATGCGCCGCCGCCAGATGATCGGGCGGGGCCTGCGCATCTGCGTCAACCAGCAGGGCGAACGCGTTCCTGGCTTCGATGTGAATACCCTGACTGTCATGGCGAACGAGTCCTTCCAGGATTTCGCCACCAATCTCCAGCACGAGATTGAGGAGGAGGAGGAAATCAGGTTCGGTTTGGTGGAGGAGCACACATTCGCCAATATCTCCGTTGTCAATGCCGATGGGCGGCCGGAGTATCTCGGCCTGGAGAAATCCAGGCTCATTTTCCAGGACTTGAAGGAACGCCATTTGATTTCGCCTGGCGGCAATGTCCAAAATACGCTGAAGGAAAACCTCCGCGACGGCACGATGACATACCCTGCCGAGGTTGCCAGGCACGCGAATCTCATTACGGCGGTCCTGAAGAAAATCTGCGGCAACCTCAATATCAAGAACAAGGGCAATGCGCGCCCCGTCTCGCTGAACAAGGAGCGTTTCCTGTCCCCCGAATTCAAGGAATTGTGGGACAAAATCAAGTACAAGACCACCTACCGCGTAGACTTCGACGCGGAGGCCCTTCTGGAGGAATGCGCCAAGTCGCTCTCCGATGAGGCGAAACTGGTCGTGACCTACCCGAAATACATCTTCGGGCGGGGAAAGGTCAACGTGACCCAGGGCGGTGTGACCATCACGGACGAGAAGAACAACACGGAGCCCTTCACCTTCGACGACTTTGCGCTCCCTGACGTCATCGGATATCTGCAAAACGAGACAAACCTGACCCGGCGCACCCTGGCGGAAATGCTGATCCGCTCCAAGCGGCTGGATGACTTCAGGAAGAATCCCCAGATGTTCATCGACGGGGCAATCGCCATCGTCAAGAACACCATGAGCAAGTTTGTGGTGGACGGCATCAAGTACCAGCGACTCGGCAACAGTGACATCTGGGCGCAGGAACTCTTCGAGAGCGAGGAACTGACCGGATACATCGACCAGAACATGGTCCAGACAACGAACAACGGACTCTACAAATACACCGTCTACGATTCCGACATCGAACGCGAGTTTGCGAAAAAGCTGGATGCCAACGAGGACGTGAAGGTCTTCGCAAAACTGCCGGAATGGTTCAAGATTCCCACCCCGCTGGGAACTTACAATCCCGACTGGGCCATTGTGGTGGAAAAGTACGGCCGGAAACGACTCTACTTTGTCGTCGAAACCAGGGGGACCGACCTGTTCGACGAACTGCCGCCCCCGCAGCAGGCGAAAATCAAGTGCGGCGAAGCCCATTTTGCCGCACTTGCCGAGGACGGAATCCGATTCAGGGCCCCAATTGCCAGCTACGACCGATTTGACGATTTCGTCAACAAAGAGATGGGAAAAGAGAAGCAGCCATGATCTGCATCGGTAGGGCAGGGTGGTCTCGGCCGTCTGTCCAAAGCCGCCTTGCGAATTCGGGCTTTATGTCATTTGTAGTTTCTTCATGGTGTTAGACTGCCCGTGGTGGGGGGCAGTGAAGCCCCCCTTTTCATTTTCGAGGGTTTTTCACCTTCCTCCTCCATTATTTTCTCCTCCTTTTTTTTGTCAATTGCCCCGCGATGGCATTGAAAGCATATATTACTCAGTGCCAGGGCGTTGAAGCCGCCCAGACGACAGGTTCCCCGGACCTCTGCCGCCAGCAGAGTCCCTTGCATGGATTCCCCCTCCACTTGCCCCACAGTATCCCGAAGGAATTGCGGACGCCCGCGTCTCACGCCTTCCGTGACCCTCCTGGAGACATAGTCCTTCCCGCGTCCCTTCGCGTTTTTTTTGCTCATTATTGAAGTAGATGTGGTCGTATGAGGTTCCGCAGTTCCGCACGCGCTGCTTCAAGTGTCCGCTCGCGCTCCGATATGTAGTCACCCAGCCAGAGGGTGGTTATTTGCGTAGCGGATGGGAGGCATCTGGCGGGAAACGTAGTAGTTCGGCGGAGGCATTTTCTCCCAGAAAGCGAAGTCATCGTGAACACCACCTGAATCTCTATGAGTATGACCACAATGGAATCGAATTCTGGCGTGTCACATTGTGGCAAATCATTTTGACAAAATGCATAATTTACGTGTGCATACCTGAAGGAGTTTTTTTGCTGTGTTGCTTTCGGTAAAAACAACATAGCATATAATCTTCAGATACTCTCCCTCCCTCTTTGTTATATAAGTATATAGTTGACTGGATCCATTTCTTCGACGGGAATGACAAGCAAGACATTTGTAGCCATCATGTCAACGTTGGGAATAGATATGCGGCAGACAATCTTCATCGCTCTTAAAAAGGGTTTCATATTCCTTTGTGTTCTTTGACTATGTATCACATCCCCGTGCCTTAGAACACTAAATGCCGACTTGGGACCGTCAACTAGATACCCACATTCTGTTAAACGTGAGGGAAAAGTGGAAGGATAGTCAAAAAGGATTTAACTGCTACAATATTAACCAGTTAGAAGGTTTTTCTTAGTGTTTTTGTAATAAGCAGAAAAACAGGAGATGACAAAATGAAAAGACATTTAAAGAAACTCGCATTGTGCTTCATCATCATGATTCTTTGCGTATGTATAAATGCACAAGAAAACAATCTATCTCTCTCTGGGCAGGAAGATTTGGATTATCTCAGGGTTTACGATGCTTTCTTTGAGAACAATATTCCTCCCCCTGTGCATGATGTTCCGGGTATATATATTGATATTGACGACTATATTGAATGGTCTCATTTGATTAATAAATCTGCCGTTAAGGATTTGTCCGACATGGTAAACTCTGAACTTCGGTCTTTTTTAGAAGTGTTAATCCGCAATCTTGAAGAGCCAGAGGCAGATGTCGAACACATAACTAGGATACTTAATAAACTGTCTCGGCTAACATCGTTCTCATATATTGGCTATAATCCAGTCCTGGCCCTAAGCGGCCAACCGTCACCACATCTTTTTTTATATAGAAAACATCTTATTTTAGCCGATTGTGGTTCTTATGAACGTATAGGCTTTGCTCTTTACGGGAAGAATGATGGTTCATTTCATTTCAAGGAATTACATACATTCTATGACGGAACATGTTTAACTAATACATTAAATAAATCTACAAAATGGAATGCTCTGCCTGAGGTTGTTAAATGCACTGAATCATACCAATACACCCCGTTGGAGTATCTTATTCATTTAGATTCGACTTACTGCTCGGAAAGAGAGAAAATTGTCCAGAAATGTCTTTCTCTACTTTCAACAAATGAGATTGAACAAATTAAGGATTATTTGAAATCTATATATTCTAAAATTGATTCTGGAGATGTCTATTGGGGGTTTGAGGAAGAGGATCAATCCTATATCAAAGAACTTGAAGACGACGTCCGTATCTTTTTTGATATAAAGGAGGGGAGAATAAGGGTGCACAGGTAAAAAAACATTCTGTAACACAATGATCTTTTTTCGACCAATTCATTTTATTGTCTGTATTGTTGGCACGGCATGCCTTGTCCATGGGCTGTCTATTTCTCCTTCTTCCGCTGAACTCGGCGTCTTTCCGTCATGGGAGCGCCGTTCAGTCACTTTCATTGTCAAGAATCACAGTAAGAAACCTGTCTCGCTGCTTCGCGTCCGTTCCAGTTGTTCCTGCGCCATTACCAACTTTGTGCCATGCACACTTGATCCTGCAAAAAGGAACGATGGCTTGCCGGAATATTCTAATACTCCACATACGGCATACTACAGAAAAGACCGCAAGGAGCGGACAACGCAAATCCGCTTCTATCGCGGGCGATATGCCAAGTATGACGTGGATTGGGGGCATGCACACAAGGGTTGCCCGTCGGGTGTGCCGCATATCCACGAGTGGAAAGTCGTCAAGGATATGACTGGTAAGCGAAAAAGCGGCGTTAGTCTTGTCAGGCAGGAACCGCGCACGCTGAATTCGCGCGAATGGATAGTCCTAAAACCTATCTTGCGTCAAGCGGGATTCAAAGGAGACTACAAAAAATGATGAACTTCTCGCAGACATGTGAATTTGATACCTGGGAAGAGGTGTTTTACGACTACATAAAATGCCCTGGCTGGAATCAGGTGAGGATTGGGTTCAATGGCATTGAGTATTCGCTTTCACAGGGTGACTTCATCCAGTATGAAGATAAAAATGGGATAATGCATTTCCATGAGTTTCCGGATGATGTCGAGACAATGATGGATGCCCATGTCCTGGAAGGTGGGATGTCCCCTAGGGAGCTGATGCGCAGAAAAGACTTGGAGTATTTCGCTATGGATTAGCCGAGTATCCCCGGCGGGCTACCGTTGGGGACAAGTTGCAGGCTATGTGTTGTCGTCGGACGGGGCGGTGTCCTTTTCGGCCTCCGCCTTGGTGTTTTTCGCCTCCTGCTTCGGCCGATCCTCGTGGGACTTGCTCTAGCCCATCTTTCTCACTTTCGGGGGTATTTGAGCACAGACTGGCACAACATTGGGATCAACATCTTTTACTGGATCGAGGCGATGTCGACGGGGCGATGGCGGGCGGTCACGTCAAGGATTCGCCGGGCGGCTCGAGCCTTTTCCTGGTGACAGGCAATGAGGCGACATCGATAATGAGAGCCCTGCATACGAGCCTCTGCCTTTCGTCTGGTTTCCAGGACGACGGATTTGGTATTCGTTCTCGTTCCAGTATGGCATTGTGATTGTTGCATGGCAATGGGGCAGGAGCAGGCGTCGTGCCGCCATCCAGGCACAGGCGACACGGCTTCCTGCAAGAGCATTCAATCCAGCGCAGTATGATGATACGCCATGACGGTAATCCAGGCAAGACTGGGCTCCTCCCCTCTTGTGCAGTGTCATCATCCCCTTTCCCCCTTTTCATTTTCGAGGGTTTTTCACCTTCCTCCTTGCAATATCCAGGGAGCGTGCTACATTAAGCCCGTTGACGCCGCGAGGTGTTTGACACATTTGATTGCGGGATGGAGCAACCTGGTAGCTCGTTAGGCCCATAACCTAAAGGTTGGGTGGTTCAAATCCCCCTCCCGCTACCAATTTCAAGACAGAGGAGCCCTGGTTTTCGCCAGGGCTTTTTTGTGTCCGCCTTTTTTCGTGCGTGGTCTCCCAGAAAGCAGAAAGCCCCGATTTTGGTCGGGGCTTTTGCGTTCAGGGATGATGTGCGCGGCTATTTCGTCTTGTAGTATTCTTCGAGGAGGTCTGCTATTCGTGCCTTCTTGTCTTTGACGAGTGTGGGGTCGGTGGTCCATTCGATGAGTGACGTGACCAGTTCGTCCTCGACGGCCACCTCCTTTATTGCGGTGGAGTACCACTCTGCGCTCATGTCTGAGGAATTGTCGACAGCCTTTTCGAGCATATCCAGATACATCCAGTCCTCGATGCCGTCGCGTATCATCTTGATGCGCTGTGTGGGGATTGGTCCATCCATTGCGGGGTATGTGAGCCTTCCGTCGCCGGCGAAGTCTTGGAAGGACTCCCCGTACCAATCGCCTCCGATGAGTGGGCCGCCGGAGATTGGGTCTGGCACACCCACGATGACATATGAGCCCGTTTGGTTCTTTTCGTAGATTCTCCAGACAGTTGCGTTGTAGTAGAGGAAGAAATCCGTCTTGAACTTCTTGTTCATGAAGCCCATCAGGAGCCGGTTTGCTGTGGACGGCATTTCCAGGAGGAAGTTGGCGTATGGCGCCAGTGGCGTGCAGCAGACATACCACCCGATCTTTTCGCCCCGTGCGCGGGCCTCTTCGATGCCCTTCTGGTTGTCGCCATAGACCTTTGTCAGGGGGATCCATCCGTCAACGAATCCGATGGTATTGCTGGCCTGTCCGAATGTGCTGTCGTACATCGTGGTGTAGATGGGGACTTCGGGTGCGATTTCCCGGACGCGCCTGAGCGACCTGCTGATCATTTCGAACAATTCCGCGGGGTTTTCATCGTAGCAGTAGAAGTATGCGTATTCGAGGAGTCCGGCGGCCTTGACCTCATCGTAGGCCTTTTTGATCGTTGCGGCGAGCGCGTCATCGACCTCCGTGTTGATGTAGCCGATGTTGAAATGCTTCGACCCGTTTTCAATGAAGAACCTGGCGTCCTCCACGATGCCCGCGCGGTCGGGCCCCGCGTACAGGTAGTCTGGCTGGAGTCGGTGCCTGATGAGGAGCCTTGCGATGTCCCTCCAGTATTCCTTTCGTCCTGCGGCGTCGGCCGGGTAGTTGCCGAGAGCCGTGAATGCGACTGGCGAGAAGTATGGGACGCCTTCCTCGAGTGCGAAGTCGCGCACCCTGACCGTGTAGGGCAGGGTGGTTTCCCCGCCGTTGTCCCAGGTGACCTTGACCTGTCCCCTGTAGAGTCCTGGCTCCTGGTTGACGGGGACGTTGACGTCCAGCCACCATGCCTGGTATGTATTGCCTTCGACGGGGATTGGCGTGTCGAGATACTCGAGGATTGGGTCGGGCCAGTATCCGTAGTAGTCTGCCCTGTAGCTGTGGACATCCTCCCTTGTCAGGACGTATCCCATTGGTGAGAGCTTCAGGGATTCAAGTGGAATCGCATTTCCCTCGGCGCTTTTTGGCGGGGCGACGAGTGCCGCCCTTGCTTCGCCGATTTGCTTGGCGGCGAAGCCGACGAGCTGTGCGCATTCGCCTTCGCCCTTTGCCGCATCAAGGAAAGCCTCCTTTGACGGCGGGCAGAGGAATGCATACTTGTTCCTCAGGACCTTTTCGGCGGCGTCGCACCACAGGACCGCGAATCCCTCCTTTGCGTTCTTTCGGAAGAAAGTGCGGTCCATTACCGGGAACTGTTCGGCTGTGAGTCTCTCGAATTCGGCCAGTTGTTCTGCGGTGGGCGTATCGGGGAGGTTCTTTTCGAATCCGACGAGTTCTCCGGAGGCGCATGGGATGTCCTCTCCCAGGAGAGCCTTGCGCCAATCCAGTGCCTTCCGCAGTTCTGCGGTGCGTCTGGTGCGCATTGCCGCCTCCTCCTCGGGGTCTGCGATGTCCAGCTTTATGTCTCCGACATAGAGCGAGTAGTCGGTCTTTGGGTTTGATGTGAAGATGTCGATGAACTCGATGTTGGCCAGGTTGATTGTGGTGAGTTCCGCGATGGAGATCCTGAAGGTATTCCGTCCCACCAGTGGCGACTGGAAGCTGACAGTCTGTGAGATGGGCTTGTTGTCGGCGCCGATGCTTTGGACCTTCACGCCGATGCGGGCGCTCCTTTCGACAAATGCCTCGATGGTGAGCGTCTTTGCGGAGGTCCAGTCGGTCGGCAGGCTTGGATTCCTGGCGAGATAGAGCTTTCCGGAGGGCCACCAGGACGTGCCTTCGGGCTCGGCATTGCCGATATAGCTGAATTTCACGGTCAGCCCGGACTCCCCGTTTGGCCAGGGAGCCTGCTTCATCGTCATGTAGACATTGGGCTTGTAGATGACCCAGTCGGCCTCCGGCGGACGGTCAACGGAGCTGGAGTAGAGCACAGCCTCCCTCGCCGCCAACGACAGCGAGAGGAGGATTCCGGCGATGAGTAGGAGCTTCTTCATTTTGGGCTCTACAAGGCGCGGCTATTTCTGGACTCTGTAGTACTCCTCAAGGAGGTCTGCGATGCGTGCCTTCTTTGCCTTGACGAGTGCGGGATCCGTGGTCCATTCGATGAGTGACGTGACCAGTTCGTCTTCGACAACCACCTCTTTTGTTGCGGCGGTATACCACTCCCCGCTCATTGCGGAGGAGTCCTCAAGCGCCTTTTCGAGCATGTCGAGGTAGTACCAGTCCTCCATTCCGTCGCGGACCATCTTGAGTCGCTGGGTTGGGACTGGCGCGGCCATTCCGGGGTATATGAGTCGTCCGTCCCCGCCGAAGTTCTGGAAGGATTCGCCATACCATGGGTCCTCGAGGAGCGGTCCTCCGGAGATTGGGGGCAGCGGTCCTTCGTTCACGAAGAGTCCGCTTGAATTCCTCCTGTAGTCTCTCCAGACGGTTGTGTTGTAGTAGAGGAAGCAGTCCGGCTGGAACTTCTTGGTCATGAATCCCATGAGGAGCCGGTTTGCGGTGGAGGGCATTTCCAGGAGGAAGTTGGCGTATGGCGCCAGTGGCGTGCAGCAGACATACCAGCCCACCTTTGCGCCCCGCGCGCGTGCCTCCTCGATGTTCTCCGCATTGTCTCCGAAGACCTTTGTCAGGGGAATCCATCCGTCAATGAGGTCGGTGGTATTGCTGACCCTTCCGAAGCTGCTGTCATACATCGTGGTGTAGATTGGCACTCCCGGCGCTGCCTCGCGGACCTTCTTGAGGGATCTGCTGATCATCTCGAACTGGGATGCGGGCTGTTCGTCATAGCAGTACAGGTATGCGTATTCGAGGAGTCCCGCGGCCTTGACCTCCTCGTAGGCCTTCCTGATTTTCGCCGCCATTGCGTCATCGACCTCTTCTCCGATGTAGCCGATGTTGATGTGCTTCGAGCCGTTTTCGAGGAAGAACCTGGCGTCTTCCACGAGCCCCTGCCTGTCCACGGGCCAGTAGATGTAGTCGGCCTGGAGCCTGTGGCTGAGGAGCATTTTTGCGATGGCCCTCCAGTATTCCTTGCGTTCGGCGGAGTTGGCGGGATAGTTGTCAAGTGTCACGAAGCCGACAGGCGAGAAGTACGGGACGCCCTCGGGGAGTGCGAAGTCGCGCACCCTGACCGTGTAGGGGAGGATAGCCTCGCCGCCCTCGTCCCAGGTGACCTTCACCTCGCCCTTGTAGAGTCCTGCCGCCTGGTTGACGGGTACGCAGACGTCCAGCCACCAGGTCTGGTACGTATTCAGTTCGACGGGGATGGGGGTGTCGAGATATTCGAGGATTGGGTCTGGCCAGTATCCGTAGTAGTCGGTCTTGTAGTTGTGGATATCCTCCCTTGTCTGGACATAGCCCATTGGGGAGACCTTCAGCGACTCCAGTGGAATCGTATTTCCCTCGGCGCTTTTTGGCGCGGCGACCAGGACGGCCTTGGCGCCGTTGATTGCCTTGGCGGCGAATCCTACGAGCTGTGCGCATTCGCCTTCGCCCTTTGCCGCGTCAAGGAAGGCCTCCTTTGACGGCGGGCAGAGGAATGCATACTTGTCCCTCAGGACCTTTTCGGCGGCGTCGCACCACAGGACCGCGAATCCGTCCTTTGCGTTCCTTCGGAAGAATGTGCGGTCTATTATCGGGAACTGCTCGGCAGTGAGTTCCTCGAATTCCGTCAGCTGGCCGAGGGTAGGCGTTTCCGGGAGGTTTTTTTCGAATCCGACGAGTTCGCCTGACGAGCATGGGAGGTCCTCGCCCAGGAGATTCTTGCGCCAGTTGAGGCAGCGCCTCAGTTCCGCGGTGCGTGCGGTGAGTCTGGCCTGCTCCTCTTCCGGGTCGAGGAGTTCCAGCTTGATGTCACCGATGTATGTCGAGAAGTCAGTCTTGGGATTTGAGATGAAGATGTCGATGTACTCGATGTTGCCCAGGTTGATTTGGGAGTACTCGCTGATGCCGATCCTGAAGGTGTGGCGTCCGACGCCCGGGCTCTGGATGAGATGCGTGTGGCCGACCTGCTTGTTGTCTGCGTCGCGGCTCACGACCCTCACGGCAAATTTTTCGCCGTTTTCCAGGTATGCTTCGACGATGAGAGTCTTGGCGTCGTGCCAGTCGGCCAGTGCATTGGGGTTTCTGGCAAGGAAGAGCTTGCCGGAGGGCCACCAGGATGTGCCTTCGGGCTCGGCGTTGCCGATGTAGCTGAACTTGACGGTCAGGCCTGACTCCCCGTTGGGCCAGGGCGCCTGCTTCATCGTCATGTAGACATTGGGCTTGTAGATGACCCAGTCGACGCTTGGAGGACGGTCGACCTTGCTTGTGTAGAGGAGTACTTCACGTGCAAGGAGCGACATCGAGAGGAGGGTGCAGGCGAGGAGCAGAAGTTTTTTCATGTTTTGAGCGTGCATTATGGGGATTTGAGTGCGGGGTTATTTCTGTGTTGAGTAGTACTCCTCGAGGAGGTCTGCGATGCGGGCCTTCTTGTCCCTGACGAGTGCGGGGTCGGTGGTCCACTTTGTGAGCGTTTCGACCAGCCTGTCCTCGACATGGACCTCCTTGCGCGCCTTGTCGCGCCATTCCGCGGACATCCTGCCCGGGTTCTTCCAGGCCTTCTCCAGCATGTCCATGTAGAGCCAGTCCTCCATTCCGTCGCGGATGGACTTGAGTCGCGTGGTGGGTACCGGGCCCTCCTTTGCGGGGTAGAGGAGCCGTCCGTCCCCTGGGAAGTTTGTGAATGACTCCGCAAACCACGGGGCGCCGATGAGTGTCGGGAGCCTTCCTCCGGCGATTGGGGTCTTGATGTAGTCGACCTGCTGGTATGTTCCATTGGGGCGTATTTCGTAGACGCACCACATGGTCGCGTAGTAGTAGAGGAAGCAATCCGGGGTGAACTTCTTGTTCATGAACCCCATGAGGAGCCGGTTGCCTGTGGCCGGGATTTCGAGGAGGAAGTTTGCGTATGGATAGAGGGGGCCGCAGCAGACATACCAGCCGACCTGGGCTCCGCGCTCGCGGGCGGCGTCAATCTCCTTCGAGGTCTTTCCGTAGACCCTTGTCAGGGGAATCCACCCGTCGATTAGCTCCTCCATTCCGGAGGCGACGCCGTAGGTGCTGTCGTAAAGCGTGGTGTAGATGGGGACTCCCGGGGCGGCCTCGCGGATGCGCTTGAGGGCCTCGCGCATCATCGGGAATTTCTCCGCGGGCTGTTCGTCAAAGCAGTAGATGTACGCCTTGTCGATGATTCCGGCCTCCTTGCACCTGCGGTATGCCTCCGCAATCTGCGCGAAGAGCTTGTCGTCGACCTCCGTGTTGATGAAGCCGAGGTTGAAGTGGCGGGCCCCGTGTTCAAGGCGGAATTTTGCGGATTCCACCAGTTCAGGGCGGTTGACGTTGAGGTAGATGTGGTCTGCCTGGAGGCGGTGGTCAAGGATAAGCTTCACCATCTGCCTGTCCCGCTCCTCCTGGACGTTTTCGCCGCCCGGGTACGGGATGAAGTACTCGATTGGGGAGAAGTACGGGACGCCCTCCGGGAGTGCGAAGTCGCGCACGCGCACCGAGAAGGGGAGGGTGGTCTCGCCGCCGTTGTCCCAGGTCAACTTAACCTGTCCCTGGTAGAGTCCTGCGGGCTGGTCCAGTGGCACGTTGACATCCAGCCACCAAGTCTGGTAGGTATTGCGTTCGACGGGGATGGGGGTGTCCAGGTATTCGAGGATTGGGTCTGGCCAGAATCCCAGCGGTTCGATGTTATAGCCCGGGTTGCGGATTTCCACATATCCGACAGGGGAGAGCTTGAATGCCTTCTTCGGGATTGACTTGCCGCCCTCGTCCACGGGGTAGATTTCGATTTCCGTCTTGACTCCGGCCAGGTCGGCAGTCGCAAATGCCACAATCTGCGCGGATTCGCCTTCGCCCCTTGCCGCGTCAAGCAGGATTTCCTCGGTGGGCGGGCACAGGAACGCGTATGTTTCGCGAAGCACCTTTTCCTCTGCGGCGCACCATCTGGCGGCGAGGTTGTTTTCGGCGGAGCGCATGAAATAGATTCTGTCGATTACGGGGAAGCCCTTCCTGCATGCCTTTTCGAAGTCCTGGAGCGCGTCCACGTCCGGGGTCTCCGGCAGGAATTTTTCGATGCTCATGAGATTCTTGATGGCTGCGGGGAGATTTCCGCGTGCCATGGACCTGCGCCATGCGAGCGCTCCGCGCAGTGCGTCCGCCCGGGTTTTGCGTTCACTGGCCTCGGCCTCGAGGTCCTTGACATCCAGCCTGATGTCGCCCACATAGACGGAGTAGTCGGTCTTTGGCGAGGAGCAGAATATGTCGATGTACTCGATGGCGCTCAGGTCGAAGTTGCTCATCTCGCCAATCTCCGCCTTGAGGGTGTGCCTGCCCTTTGACCGGACCGTGTCGAAGAAATTGAATGTCTTCGGGTCGTTCTTGGTTTTGACGACCAGTCCCACAGGCTCGTCGGTTTCGCAGTAGATGTCAATCAGGAGTGCGTTCACGAGGCGCCAGTCTGTGAGTGCGTCCGGCACCTTGTCGAGGTAGAGTTTTCCCGACGGCCACCACTCCTCGCCGGTCCGTGCATTTCCCTTGTATGTGAACTTGACCGTGAGTCCGGATTCGCCAGTTGGCCATGGGCGCTGTTCCATCGTCAGGAATTCGTCGCCGTTTGTCCTCCAGGCATTTTCGGGCGGGTTGGCTGCGGAGTTGACATAGAGGTCGACCTCCTTTGCAAGAAGCGACAGCGACAGCAGGATTCCGGCTAGCAGAAGAAATCTTTTCATTGTCGTGGCAGGATATGGGTGAGTGGATGTGTTTGACACAGGCAAATTGGGTGTTGCGTAATATACGCGCTGGCTTGGCGATTGGGGTTTTGGCATCCTTTCGCCGCGCGAAAAAAGGTGGCTATTCCCCCGCCAGGCAGTCGATGCGTTTTTTTAGGGATTTGAGAGTCTTGTCGATTGTCGGGTAGTCTCTGTAGAGGAATCCCGCCTCCTGGAATGCGGGGGAGTTTTCGACGGCCGTTTCGATTTCCGCCCGTTTGAGGAGCGCGCGGTCGATTCCGACAACGAGTGGCGCGGCGGGGTGTGCGTCAAGCCAGGCGAGTCGTTCGGCAAGATCCCTCGAATGCCATCTGTGGAAGAGCTCCAGGTGGATGATTCTACGGGAACCCTTCCTCCGGAAGGAGTAGTCCGGGAAGATCATCTCGCCTCCGCGCCCCTTGAGAAACGGAGCCTCCTCTACGATGCGCCATTCGGAGTCCGTTGCGAGAAAGTGGTTTCTGAAGAGGGCCACCTCCTCGGGAAGCACAGCGGAGAATTGGTGATATGGGCATTTGAGACGGGAATCCTGGTCGAGTTCCAGCTGGAAGAGCCGTCCCTTCCAGAGAATCTGCGCTTCCAGTCTCCACCATGGCATTGTGCAGACAGCGGGGAAGAACGTAGCCAGCGCGAGGCCGTAGCGCCGTCCCGTGTCCAGCACTGCGGCCGGTCCGTCGACCGTCATCTCCAGCCAGCGGAGCGCGCCGTCGCCGTCCTGGCCAGATTCCTCCGGGGAGTCCTTGATTTCCGCGAGGAGCTGGAAGAATCTGAGATATTGGCAGAGGCGCCGCAGCTGCGCCGCGTCCCTTGCGCCGACCTTGACCTTCATCTCCCGGGCGGTGAGAAGCAGCGCCTGGACCTGCGCGAGGTTGTAGCGTTCCAGGAGCCCCCGCGCGTCAATGTCGTCGAATTTCAGCAGCCGGTCGTTTTCCGGCAGGTCGCCGTAGAGATTTCCAACAAGCGGGTTTTCGGGCAGCATTTCCCTGATGCGTTCTTCCCAGTGGCCGAATTGCGGCAGCGTGTCGTTGCCCCGCAGCAGTTGCGCGGATGCGTCGAGAATCTCCTTCCGCAGGGTCTGGAAGTCGAGCTGTGAACTTGAGGAGAAGTCAGTGCGGTCTTCGAGGAGCTTCACGATTCCGAGGCCAAGGCTCCTGCGCGTGGTCTCCGCCAGGACTGCCTTGACGTTTTCATCGAGCTGCCCGCGGCTTTCACGCCGGTCCAGTGCGTTGTGGAAGAGTCCGATGAGCTGTTCGCAAAGCAGGAGGTTTTCCTGTGTGAATCCCACGAACCTCGGGAGGATGGAGTCCCTGCGGCAATATGGATGGACAAGTGCCTGGGTCAGCATTCCTCGTGTGTCTCCATTGGGTTGCCGTATGCCGGGTGCATCCTGCGTCTTTCGGAGGTATATGTCTCGCTTGTGCCGTCGCTGACGAGTTCGTAGAGCAGGGCGGTCTTGCCTGGCGAGGGTCGGAGAATCCTGCCCAGGCGCTGGACGTGCTCCCTGACGGAGCCGGAGCCCGACACGATGATGCCGATGTTCGCGGCGGGCACGTCAACCCCTTCGTTCAGCACCTTGCTGGTGACCAGGGCTGGATATGTGCCGTTGCGGAAGGCCTCCAGGAATGCTACGCGCTCGGCGGACTTCGTGTGGTGTGTAATCACCGGCAGCGCAAAGGCGTTGCCGAGGCGGTATGCCGCCGCGTTGTCCGCCGTGAATATGATGGTGCGGTCGTGGCGGTGCGCCTCCAGCAGTTCGGCCACGGTGCGGAACTTTGCGGTCGAGAATCGCGCGATGCGGCGTTGGTCCAGGTAGGCCTGCATTGCCTGGTGCCCCTCCGTGGTGCGGCTTGCCGCCCTCAGGAAGTTGCCCCATCCCTGGGGCGTGCCAAGGCGGATGTTGTTCTTGCGCAGAAAGTCCACGTAGATTCCGTGGGCGCGGGAGTATTCCGCAACCTCGCCTTCGTCAAGGCTCGTGTAGATTGGCACGGTCTCGTATGGCGCCAGGACGGTCTCCCTGGACAGTTCGCCTATCTCCCTGCGGTAGCAGATACGCCCCACTAGCCTTTCGTATTCCCTGTCGAGACCGTCGTCCCGTTCGGGTGTTGCGGTCAGTCCCAGTCGGAATGGCGCGATTGATCCGATGGCGATTTGCGAGTAGGACGGGCCGGGCAGATGGTGGCACTCGTCCACGACCAGCAGTCCGAAGCGGTTGCCGATGCGGTCGATTGTCAGCAGTGCCGAATCGTATGTCGAGACGGTGACATCCTGGATGTCCTGGGTGCCGCCGCCAAGTATTCCGATGGGGCGCCGGAAGGCGTTCCTGAGTTGCAGGACCCACTGGGCAAGCAAGTCCAGGGTCGGGACAATAACGAGGGTTGAGCGGTTCGTGCGTGCAATCGCCATCTGCGCCAGGAAGGACTTGCCTGTGCCAGTTGGAAGGACGACGATGCCGCGCCTGGCAGACTCCTCCCATCGGGCGATGGCCTCCGCCTGGTAGTCCCTTGGCGGGTGGCTGGAGAAGAGTTCCAGTCCCGGGGAGGTGTAGGCCCTTGCCCGGTCGTCGTAGGGGAAGTGCCCCCTGTGCAACGCCGCGATGATGGCGGAGTACGCGCTGGCCGCCGCCCGGAAGCACTGCACGCGCCTGTCATATCGGCAGTACTCCCCGATGCCGCAGGGCAGTTCTCCGGGAGTTCTGGCCTCGCCGTCGCCCACGAGCAGCGTTCCTGACTGAAAGCGTATTGGGAGCACGTGCGTGTGATGTAGGGATTCGCGTCTTTCAGGCGACCGTCACATCGCTTTCAAGCAGCTTGAATATTCTGGTGAGGGACTGGATGAATCCCAGGATCATCGTCTGCCCCTCCTCGCGCCTGCCTTCCCTGAAGGCCTCCATTATCGTGATGGTCTTTTCGGAGTGGTCCAGGAGTCCGATTGCGGCTAGCTGTCCCTTGAGGCGATGCAGCAGTGCGAGAGTCTCCTGTTCGTTGCCCTGCTGTGCATAGCTTCCCAGGTTGTCCAGGAGCGGCCTCCAGTCCGCAAGCGTCTGTGCCAGCAGCATTTTGATTTCGCCCAGGGAGAGCTGGTATTGTTCGCGCATGAAGTCGTGCATTCTCCTGACAGTCGCGACCTCGGGGGATTCAGCGAGTTCCCTGTCGGCGGCCCGCAGTTCGCGTTCTGGCGTGATGCCAAGCGCTTCCGCAATGCAGAGCAGAAGCTGGTCCCTTTCGAAGGGCTTCGGGATGAATCCCGTGGAGCCCGCGCCGAGCGCCTTTTCGACATCCTCCTGGTATGCGGACGCTGTGAGCGCGATGATGGTGGTGGTGGCTGCGTCAGGCAGCTTGCGGATTTCCCTGATGGCCGTATAGCCGTCCATGATTGGCATCTGTATGTCCATGAATATCAGGTCGAAGTGCTGCTGCCGGCATAGGTCCAGCGCCTCCCGTCCGTTTTCGGCCGTGCGGTAGGGCAGTCCCACGGACTGGCAAATCGTCTCCAGCAGGAAGAGATTTGTCAGGGTGTCGTCCACCAGCAGCGCCCAGTGTTTTTTAAGTTCCGTGCGCGGGAGTTTGACATGGTAGAGGTCCGAGAGATGGACCTGTTCCTCTGGTTTTGACGCGGCGCACTGCAGTGTGAAGTAGAAGCAGCTTCCTTCTCCGGGGCTGCTCTTCACCTGGAGCCGTCCGCCCAGGAGTTCGACCAGTGAGTGGGAGATGGTGAGCCCCAGCCCCGTGCCGCCATATCGCCTGGCAATCGAGATGTCCGCCTGTTCGTATGGTTTGAAGAGGTGGTCCTGTTCGCTTTGGGTCATTCCGATTCCTGAGTCCCTGACTGCGAAGTCAATGGAGAGGCGTCCTCCATCCATGGGCGTGACCTGGATTTCCAGGGCGACCTCGCCGCGTTCGGTGAACTTGACGCCGTTGCCCAGGAGGTTGTCGAGAATTTGCCTCAGCAGCGACGGGTCGGTTCTCATGAGGACGGGCTCCTCCGCGCCGTGGAAGAGCAGATTCACCTTGAGGGGCTTGCCGCGTGCGGACTGGCGTGCCAGGGCGACGCGCTCCTCCGCAAAGGAGCGCAGGTCGAATGTCACCTCGGATGCGGTCAGCTTGCCGGCGCGGAGCTTCGTGAAGTCGAGGATTTCGTTGATGACATGCACAAGGCCCTTTGCGCTGGAGTCGATGATCTTGAGATACTGGCGCTGCTGGTCGCTGAGCTGGGTCTCCTTCAGGCTTGAAAGGAAGCCAAGCAGGCCGTTCATGGGAGTCCGGATTTCGTGGGACATGGTCGCGATGAACTTTTCGCGGGACTGGGACTCCTTGCGTATGCGGCGCAGCAATTCGTCCATCCCCTCGGCAAAGGTCGGGTCTTCCGTTGCCGATGGGTCGCGCCTGGCGTGACGCGCCGGCTCCTCCAGGAGCTGTCCGACGGGCACGGAGAGATAGTTCCTGAGTGTCTGGAGCTGGCATTTCCGGCGTCTTGACAGGATGAAGAGCCAGTATCCCAGCAGTCCGAGCAATGGAAGCGGCCACATCCAGCAGAAGATGGCATACGCCATGATTCTCCGGCCTATGGCGTCGTTGGTCTTGCGGATGATATCGTCCGCCTCGCCAATGCACCGGGAGAGTTCCTCCAGGGGGCGTGAGATGTCCCTGCTTTCCGCAATCGCCTTCAACTGGCCGCCGACCATGCCGTGGATGTCGTAGAGTCGAAGGATGTCGGCGCGGTCGGAGACGTCTGGCATCATCATCAGCATCCTGAGGCGTGTGTCCTGCCTCTCCTGCTCCGCATGCAGCGCCCTCTGGGCATGGTCGCGCTTCTCCGCCCGCCCGGCCCGCTGGGCCTCGAATATGCTCTGCGAAAGAATGAGTTCCTGATGCCAGGAGCCCCCGACCTCGCTCAATATCGATGAAATCCTCCCTGAAGCGGAAAGACGGCTGCGCAGGAGGATGCCAATGACGACCGACAGCAGCACGTACGCCGCGACTCCCAGCAGGATGGAGAGTTGTCTTCGTGTGAGGTTGGGCATCTGGAGTGGGGCGTCTGCCTGGAGAAATGGTTGCGCGTGTCAGGAGTTGTGGACGGACTCCATGAAATCGTCGAGGATGCGTTGCGCCTGTTCGGCCGTGTCCACGTCGCAGACCTGCTGGTACAGGTCGCGGCAGTCTTCGAGGCGCACTCTCCTGGCAAGTTCCCTGATGTGGGGCACAGCGGCGGGGTTCATTGAAAATTTGCGCAGGCCGGCGCCTATCAATACCGGCAACGCCGACATGTTGCCACCCATCTCGCCGCAAATCTCCAGCTCCTTGTCGGGATACTTGGACATGATGCGGCAGACGTCGCCAATGAGCCTGATGACAACCGGATGGCACTGCTGGTACCACTGCTTGACACGGGCGTTGCCACGGTCTACGGCGAAGAGGTACTGCACAAGGTCGTTGGTGCCGATGCTGACAAAGTCCACCTCCGGGAGGAGGCGCTCCAGGGTCAATGCGGCACTGGGCACCTCGAGCATCATCCCGATGGGGGGATTCCCGTATTCAATTCCATCCTTCCTCAGGGACTCCTGTGCGTCCCTGACCATCGCCTTGATGCGTATGATGTCGCTCATGTCGGAAATCATCGGGAAGAGAAGTCGGACATTCCTGGCGACGCACACCCTCAGGATTGCACGGAGGTGCGTCCTGGCAAAGTCTGGGTTGGTGAGGAGGAAACGGAGACCGCGCCATCCAAGTGAGGGGTTCAGTTCGTCGTCCCACTGGATGTAGGGCAGGGGCTTGTCGCCTCCGATGTCCAGAGCGCGGATTACGACGGGGGCTCCTTCAGCGCCGCCTACAAGTCGTTGGAGGACACGGTGTTGTGTTTCTTCATCAGGCATATTGTTCCGTATCAGGAACATGAATTCGGTGCGGTAGAGCCCGATTTCGCGTATGCCTGCGCTGTGCAGCGCCGGGATTTCGCTGAAGAGGGTGATGTTTCCGCAGAGGCTGATCGTGGTGCCGTCGAGGGTCTTCGGCGAGTCGTCCACGGGCGCGTCCTGGGACTGTCCGCCCGTCGCCTGGCGGCTCCTTCTGCTGATGTTCAGGGCGAGCTGGTACTGCTTCAGCACCCCTGCGTTGGGATTGATGTAGCAAATGCCGGCGCGGCAGTCGACGAGCAGCTTGTCCTGGACTGTCACCTGCTCCTGTATCTCCGAGACGCCAATCATCATCGGAATCCTCAGAGCGCGGGCAATGATGGCGACATGGCTCGTCGCACCCCCCGTGTCACACACAATGCCGCAGACACGCTTCAGCGGAGCAGCCAGGAACTGTGACGGGAAGAGCTCGCGGGCAACCAATATTATCGGGGTGCTGGAGTCCGGCGAGTCGACTGTCGGAACGCCCGTCGAGTCGGTGTTCCGTATTTCGTCCATGATTCTCATCAGGACATCCTGCACATCCAGAAGCCTTTCGCGCAGGTATCTGTCATTGATGTGGAGGAATTCGTCCTGGAATGACCTGGAGGCCAGTGCCAGGGCGGATGGGAGCGTCAGGTGGTCGTCGAGGTATTTGACGATTCTTTCCTGGAGGGTCGGGTCGTCCAGGAGGCTCTCATACATTTGGAAGAGCCCTTCGTCCGCCTCGGAAAGCAAATCCTTGACTTGCCGGGAAGCCGCTTCGATTGAGGCGCGGGCGCTTTCGATGGCGGCCTTGAGGAGTCGCTTCTCCCCCTCGACGTCCTCGGTCCTGACAAGCTTCACGTCCTTCAGCGCGTCATCGCTGGAAAGAACCAGGCATCTGCCATAGCAGACGCCTGGGATGATCGGCGTGCCTGTCTTGAAGAGCACGTCCTTCCTGGCATCGGGTCTAGTCTTGGTCATGCCTTCTGCGGATGCTTGTGAATGCTGGAATGACACCCCCGGGGCGATTCTCCCGCCCCTGGGGAAAGATGTGTGTGGACAGATGACTGTAAGCCAGATTCTGTGCGCCGCCCCTAGAGGCGGCCGGCGACCATTCATCTAACGCGACCGATACCCGAAACTGTGCTTGCGCATGGCGCGGGCCGCGCCTCGTTTCCTATTTGGTCTTGCACCAGAAGGGGCTTGCCAAGCCGACAACCCTTGCGAGCTGCCGCGGTGGGCTCTTACCCCGCCTTTTTCACCCTTGCCGACACGAAATGCCGGCGGTCTCTTCTCTGTTGCGCTATCCTGACCGCGGGTTCACCCCGCGATACCCGGTCTTTCAACCGGGCTTCCTGCCCTGTGGTGTCTGGACTTTCCTCCCCGAAATAATCGGAGCGGCCGCCCGTCTCCGTCCACACTCGGTTAATATAACCTGACAGCGAAGAGGCGAAGCCCGCCGCCGGTAGCTAAGAAAGACCCCGACGCCAGAGCTCTGAACCACGAATGGAACCACGAAATACAGGAGTGGAACCACGAAAAACACGAAAGGCACGAAAAAAGAAGGGAGGGGGGGGAGAGTATGAACCACGAATGGAACCACGAAATACGGGAGTGGAACCACGAAAAACACGAAATACACGAAAAAGAAAGAAACCCGTAGTCGGGGCGGTATATGAACCACGGATGCACACGAATAATCGTAGTCGAGGCAAATTCCCAATATCTGCCGTGCCTTCTTTCCTTCTGATTCCTTATAACGGAAAAAGCCGTCGGCTTTTGGGTGTTACCCCGTGGCTCGACGGCTTTTGAAATGGTGTGCGATGCAGGACTCGGACCAGCGACCTCTACCGTGTCAGGGTAGCGCTCTAACCAACTGAGCTAATCGCACTTTGTTTGGAAAGCGGGCTTACTATAGTGGGAACTTTTCCGTTTTCAACCTGCCTTGCCCAACTATTCCGAAGATTTCTTCTTCAGGGGAGCAGGGATGGTCGGTGCGGCCAGCTGTTCGGGGACGTAGATTGCGAAGAGGAGCTCGTGGATGAAGCCGAGCATGAAGAGGCGTGCCTCAATCGAGGTCTGCACCTCGGCGAAGCTGTCCTTCACCTCTTCCCAGAATCCCTTCATGTCCCCCTTCTCGACCTCAAGCGTGCTGGATGCGGCAACGCGCTGGATAAGTTCGCCTTCCTTCTTCTGGAGACGGCTCCAGAATTGGGGGAGCGTTCCCTCGATGGTCAGCGACAGGTTCTCCTCGTAGTTGAGGCGCTTCAGCATGCTGTTGAAGTTTTTGCGCAGGGTAGGCGAGAGCTTCAGCTGGGAGCCCAGCTTCGCCCAGTCGATGCGCGAAAGGAGGAGGTCGACGAACTTCTTGGATTCGTCAAGCTTCTTGATGGCGGCGTCGCGCTCCGCATTGCTCTTGCCGGCGCGGGCCTCGGTGTTGGCCGCGTCGTTCTGAATCTGGCGGTTTGCCTGGAGCTGCTCCTGGAACTTGTTCTGCCAGCCGTTCAGTTCCTCCTTGAGGCGGGACAGCTCGGCCTGAAGGCGGGTGGTGACCCGCTCGGCATTCTCGCTGGCAGTGGCGGCACGCTTCTCCAATTCCTCGGAACGGGAGGAAAGAAGGCCGCTCAGGCGCTTCACCTCCGCCGAAGAGGAGAGGAACTTCTGGTTCAAGGCTTCAAGGTCGCCCTTCTGGGTGCGGATCTGATGACGGGCTTCCTTGAGCTCGTTCTCGGCGCTCTGCTGCTGCTGGCGTGCCTTCTCAAGCTCGCCGGAAGCACTGGAGGCCTTGCGGTCAGCCTCGGAAAGACGCGCCTCTAGCTCCTTGATGCGCTCAAGAAGCTCCTCGGAACCCTCCTGGTGGTTCAAAATCTGGTCAGCCTGCTCCTTCGTGAACTTCAGGGGGGCAAAGACAAGCAGAATCTTCCAGGCCTTCAAGTCCGAAACCTGGAAGAACTCCCTGAACTTGTCGTCGGAGAGGACGTAGTCCACGTCGTTGAGCTTGTTCTCCTTGCGGTACTCCTTGTATTCGTCGGAGTTGAAGTATCCCTCAAGCTTTGCGTGAAGCTCGGCGTGGACGGGATACCACGCAGCAAAGAGCGCACTGCAGGTGGAGTCGCTGTAGTCGGTCTTCACAGCCTCGTTGATGATCTGCTTGGTCAGCCTCGGACGCTGCTGGGGATCAATCCTGTGACCGCCAAATGTGCAGACCTTCAAAAGCTGAGCGTTGCCGGAGATGTACTGGCTGAGGGTGCGCCAGGGAAGCTCCGACAGCATCTGAGAAAACATGTCAGGAATGCTGACGCCTTGGATTTTTTCGTTGTTTCCCAGCATTCGGGAAGTACTCCTTGCTACTGATTACTTGCTTAAAAGCCTCTCTGATTCGTGGACAAATGCCGCGATCATCTGACGGCGAAGGGAACGGTCAATCTTCTGGAAGGCCATGGCAAAACTCTCCGCCGCATCGTCCTTGCCCTCCGAACGGAGGCGGTCGATGGCCTCCTGGCATATCACCGACGCCTCGCGCCAGCGGTTCTCCTGGCATGCGGAAACCATGCGCACCATCGGGTCGTCCGCCGCGGGTTCCGAATCCTGCCTGGATTCCTGGCGCTGGCGTTCCAGCTCGCGTTCACGCTTGCGCTTGGCCTTGCGGTCAAGAAGCAGCTCTTCGTCTTCGTCGTATGCCTCGTCGTGCGTGAAGCGTTTCTTTGCCATATCTTGAAGTGGTTTGCCGGTGCGCGGGGAAAATGCGCCTCAGGCTGAAAAACAGGGGGGAGTCTCTATATATTCCGTCTTCGGAAAAGTGAGGCCGAACTGGATTTGGCGGAGGAATAAGACGGCTGTGGAGCTGGATATTGGAAGGCCGGCCGTGACGTCAGGAAATCTCCTGGACACAGCCGGCCAGAGCTTCGAGCCGTACTCGATTGGTGGAAAATCTGGAGGCGCGAATCGGATTCGGACCGATGAATAAAGGTTTTGCAGACCTTCGCCTTACCACTTGGCTATCGCGCCGTCGAAAGCGTGCTTAATGTAAACACCTTTCCTCACTTTGCAAGAGCCCCGCGTAAAAACACGCCAACAGAACGGCGCGCCACCCTGCGGCACGGGCTTCGCGGCTACCTGAACACCTTCATCCCCTCGGGCGCCAGTACCACTGGCTTGTCCCCCCTCCGGGCGATGACTGTCACCTCCCCCATTGGAGTTGGGCATACGGCGGTGGCGTAGTCCAGGTCGCAGAGGTTCGGGGCGACCTTGACTCCCCCGCTGTATCCGTCTCCAACCGGGGTGATTCCCGTGATTGTCTCGACAAGCCATGCCATTGGTGATGCGCCCCATCCGTGGCAGAGGCTGTTTCGGAGTCCCTGGAAGCATCCGGCTCCCGACTCCAGGTGGATGTCGCGCCTGCCCCTGCGGGGTATTTCGTCGATTCTGCCCGCCCCCTTTGCCCATTCCAGGTCGAACTGCTCCCAGATTGTGCGGCTGCCCAGCTCCAGCATTCCGCCGTAGTATTCCCTCAGCAGGTCAAGGGCTTCCTGGGTCTTGCCGGCCATGGTGTAGACCTTGAGGTAGTTGTCAAAGTGGAAGGTGGACAGTTCGCTCCTGGGGTTGACGGAGAGGACGCGCCTGAAGACGTCGCGGGGCTTCTCAAGTCCCGTCAACGCCGCCCAGGCCGCCGCGGACTTGGGGCGCGAGGACTTGACATGCCGCCTGGCGACCTCGCGGGCGACCCTCCTGGCGTCGGCGAGGATCTTCGCCTCCCCAAACAGCTCCGCCAGTTCGCCGCATGCCTGGACGGCCGCCAGGTACAGGGGGCCGTAGCTGTCGGCGGGAGTCCGCTCCACGGCTCCCCAGTCCACAATCTCGCCGTGCATGACGGAGTCGGGGTCGTTGTCGAAGGAGTCGAAGAGAAGCTTCGAGAAGAAGACAAAGGGCTTCCTCTGGCTCCTCAGGAACTTGTCGTCGGCGAAGAACCTGTGGTATTCCCTCTGGGAAAGGAACCAATATGCGGTATAGGAGGGAATCCCGTTGAAGTATTTGTTGACAAGCGCCTCCTCGTTCAGGAACTCGAGGCTCTCGGGAATCGCGCTGTGCCTTCTGTAGAGGACGCCGCATGCGCGGATTTCATTGTAGAGGTCGCCCATCCAGACAAGGCGGTCGCGCTTGGTGCCGTCGAGCAACAATGGCGAAATGCATTTGTTCAGGGTGGTGAAGCACGCCTCGTATATTGCGTTGAGACGCTCGTCGCTGCATTCGAAGAAGCCTACGCGCTTCGCGGGATGCGTCCACGCCTCCGCGGAAATCTCGCGCAGGTTCAGGGTTGCCTTTTCGTCCAGGTTGTCAAGGCGGAGAAACCTGAACCCAGTATTGCCCACTCGCCCAATCCCCATTGCGGAAAGGGGAAGCACGATGTCATGCATGGAATGGTCGTTGTTCGGGGTGTTGACGACCTCGCTCACGGATTCTCCAAAACGTATCCTTGCATTCACGGGGCCGGCCACGTCACGCCCGCGGGAAATCCGGACGCCCTGCAAGGGCTCGACCGTGTCGTATTCGAGAATCACGGAGCCGCCGGGAGGAATCTGTGCGCCAGGGGCACGCCAAATCGTCGCAGTCTCCCCTGCGACATCCTTCAGGCGCTCGGCTCCGCGAACCCCGGAGCTCTTCCAGACCACCCGGGTGGGGGCAAGATAGGAGACAGAACGCTTTTCACGGTAGACGGCGGGGGAATTGGACATGGTGGTGTGGGGATTGGAAAGGGGGATTGCCAGAGACGACGGATTAGTATACTTGCCTCCACCGGAGACGACGGATTAATATACTTGCCTCCCCCCTGGACTATTATGCCATGCCCCGATGTGCAACCCTTCCAGCTAGAATCTTTGCAAACCATTCTTTTTGAGAAAGCGAGTTGCAGAGCGTTGGGCCGTCATTATATTGATGTCAAAACAATCCCCAAAAGGGGAATAAATTGACATGAAACTCTACGACAATATCAATGCCACGGCACTTTCCAACTATGGCCTGATCACATCCTCCCAGGCCACGGCACTTGGCGTGCGCCTCAAGGACCTGCTTGAATGGGTGAAAATCGGTCGTCTGGAGAAATGCTGGCGTGGAGTTTACCGCCTTGTGCATTATCTGCCGACGGAGTACGACCGCTATGCAGAGGCCTTGGCGACAGTTGGAGAAGATTCGATGATATGGGGGGAAAGCGTTCTCGCCATGCACAATCTTGCCATGGTGAATCCCGACAAAATTGAAGTCGCCACGACACGCCGTGTGCGCAGGGAGCTGCCCACTTGGATAGGTCTTGTAAGGCTTCGAAAAGAACCTCTGCATGATGTCTTCAACGGCATCCGCTGCCAGCCTCTGGCGGAATCCTTCAGGCATTGCAAGGGAAAGGTCATGAACCAACGCCTCGCGGGGGCAGTTGTCGAAGCGGAACAAAGAGGTCTTCTCGGCATCACCGAGGCCGATGCATTGAAAAAAGAGTTTCCATTATGAACCGCCCAAATACATGCTCCAACCTCATCAAGGCAATAAACTCGCTGTGGAAACTTGAAAAGTAAACGCACCTTCGCAGGAGTAAACGCACTTCAAGGTGAAAAAGCGTGCGTTTATTTCCGCAAGTCGTGCATTCTATTCCGCAAGTTTTTTTCCCGCGCCGTCCTCCCCAGGTCAGGCGTTGCGTTAGATTCTGCAAAGTCGCCTCCTTTTGAGACGCAATTCTCCTGTCCGTCCTGCGCGGTATCTTTTTCGGAGGAATTAAACGCACGGGGCGGCTGAAGCGAACCTTGATGTGACGG
>ERZ1034873.74-NODE-74-length-60333-cov-23.771475_pt1 | contig 60333 bp, 49 predicted proteins | sample MGYA00520689_ERZ1034873 | MGnify/ENA primary metagenome ERZ1034873 (study PRJEB33766, sample SAMN09781722) | gut metagenome | biome: gut microbiome | host: Homo sapiens | place: Madagascar | study: EMG produced TPA metagenomics assembly of the PRJNA485056 data set...
ATAAAAAAGGCCGCCCTTTTTGAAGTCTGTTAATAACTTCTAGGACAGCCCCTTAAGAATATTAGGGAAGTCTGGCTTAGCCAGCAAGTTGACGCCTGGGCTTTTATAGATGAGTTGCAGTCTGAGTTTATTCAAGAGGAATATAAAGCAGGAACTAAGGACGACTTTATAAAATACGAAGATAAATTATGGTTTAGCGGCGGCATGATGAACGGTTCCTGCACTATCTACGTGCCAGAAAGTGAACTGCCTAAAGGTCTTTTAAGCTACAGTTCAAAGCCTTTGTCGCCTGTATATTTTGTAAAAGTCTATTCCGGCGATGTGTACGAGGCGTTTAAAAAAGGGGATTCCGCCGCAAGAGAATGGTGTCCCGGTCACGTCTACACTGGAAAAGCCTATACTGCAAGCCGCATGAAGCAGCACATGACATGCCGGCAGCCAAACGAGTGGTATTATTCGTGCAAATGGTGCGGAAAGTGCGAGTATAACCCAAATCACACGTTCTCGGACGGTGTTCCGAAGTCTCCTGTGCACGATTTTGCAAGGTTTGACATTTCCGACAAAAACTTTGCCGGAAAAAACAAGCAGGGAGAAAATGTCTACTATCTTTCATGCAGATGGTGCGGTATTAACAAGCGCGAGTCTGATCTGGTCGATTTTACTTATGAGTATTTTCGCTATTGCACTGGACACAAGGATACCCCGGAAGTTAGAGCGGCGTACAATATGTACATGGAGCAAAAAAAAGACAGCTGGAAGAAAGGCGGTCAAAACTACGAACAGGCACTGGATGTTTCAACAAAAGTCAATTTAAATCCGTGGTCTTTTGCTGTTTCAAAAAGCAAGGACGTAAAAGCAAAGATAAGCGAAAATGCTCAGGACGGAGTTTATTGGGCTGCACGAAACGGCTTGGTGGACGAGTCTGTTCTAGGCGACGATTTTACAAAGCCTCTTACACGTATGCAGGCCAGCGCAATTGCGGTAACTCTTGCAGAAAAACTTTCGGGAAAATCAGTTTCGTCTGCAAAGTCAAAGACATATTCCGACACAAAAAGCAAATATGCGCTAAAGGCGGCAGGGGCTGGAATCTATGGCGGAGCTTCGGATGGCAAATTCAACCCGGACGGCGCGGTTGACCGTCAGCAGCTTGCAACTTTCTTTTATCAGGCGTTAATGTATGCAAAGAAAAATAAAAATGTCCGATACTCGCCTTATGAGTCAAAACTCTCCCGCTATTCCGACAGCGAAAGCATTGCAGACTGGGCAAAAGAGGCAGCGGCGTTTATGGATGCTCTTGGACTTGTTGAAGGCTCAAGCAGAACAAAATTCCTGCCGGAAGAAACATTGACAATTGAGCAGGCATTGGTCATAGCAAACAACAGCCTTGACGCGCCGAATATCGGCTGGTATCAGAGCGGCCCGTCAGATACTGACAAGCTTGAACTTAGGCATTCTACAAATGACTTTCAATTACAAAACTGCGGGGTGCAAACCCAGCTTGAATACCGCTATTACGAACGCTTCTGGCGGCCATTTGCCATTCCAGAAATACCTGCTTCGGCTGCGGTGCTCGAAAGATTTGCCGTCTTAGACCCATACACAAACGAGCGTCTATATGCGCGGAAAATCAACTTCTTTGCAGTAAAGGCGGAATAGTTCGCAAGCATAATGATAGGGACGTATCAGCATAATGATAGTATTTGTATTATTCTAATGGTGTGGTGTGAGCCATTAGAATGACATAGTTTTTTCTGTCATTGCCAGAATAACCTTTTGCCATTATCCAGTTTGACTGGATAATCTCCTGCGCTGTAAAAAGCCGTTAGGCTTTTCCAATCCGTGTGGCAATCAGGGCAAACGCATTATAAATAATTTAAGTAAAGTTTGCGCGAAGAAACGGTTTCGTGGGCAAAAACACTCTGATTGTTGCGCCCGCGTGAGCGGGCAATTCTATAGTTACTTTGCAACAATTAGCGTGTAGCGCATTATTGCGCGATTTTGAACCACGAAACCGTGTCTTGGAGCCAGTTTTATGCTGAATAAATTTATAATGCGTTTGCTCTGGTGTGGCAATTACTTTTCATTGTGCATTTCTTTTTAAAGTGGTAGAATGGCGCATTATGGAAAAGAATTTGTGCGCGCTTTTGAAGTCGCTTGGCTCGGAAGAAACTGATTATAAGATTGTGGCGGAAGACGGAATTTCTTCCCCAAAGAATACAGATGCTTGTGTAGAAGGTCTTGCTTTTGACAGCCGGGATGTAAAAGAAAACTATTTGTTTTTTGCCTTGCCCGGAACTCATACAACAGGCAACAAGTTTATAGCGCAGGCTGTTTCTTGCGGGGCTGGCGCAGTTGTTTTTCAGGATGAAATTACGCAGGAAGAGCATTCGCAAATCAAGGAGGCTTTGGCTTCCTCTTCAAAAAAAGTTGTGTTTGTAAAAGTTCCTTCATCACGATTTGCAATGTCGCCTGTAAGCTCGTGCTTTTATGATAATCCTTCTTCAAAGCTTGTTGTCTACGGAGTTACAGGAACGGAAGGCAAGTCTTCCACTGTTTCGTTTATATGGCAGCTCTTGCGCCTGAACGGAATCAAGGCGGGGTTTATTTCCACAGTGCAGTATTCTCTTGGAGGAGACGCCATAGACAATCCGCAGCACCAGACAACGCCGGAAGCTCCTGTTGTTCAGCGCGAGCTTTATGAGATGGTTTGCAACGGATGTACTCACGCTGTTGTGGAATCTTCCAGCCACGGATTGAGCAAAAAGCTTAACAGGCTTGGCAATGTTCTTTTTGACTGCGCTGTTTTTATGAATGTTACGCTTGAGCATTTGGAATTCCACGGAACTTACGAGCAGTACAAAAGCGACAAGGCGAACTTGTTCCGCGCTTTGGATTTGCATAATCACGAAAAAACAATTGCCGGAGTTACGACAAAAATTCCTGCGTTCGGAGTTGTGAATTTGGAAGATCCTGCGGCGTCTTATTTTGCTTCCTGCACCAAGCACAAAACCATAGGGTTCACTACGGAAGGAAAAGCAGGCAAGCAGGCTGCTTTGGGACTTTCATCTCCTCCGCTTCCAGAAATTCCAAAAGATATGCCGTACTTTTCTTGCAGAAATATAGCTTCGGCAAGATTCGGGCTTGCATTCAGCATTCACCGCTTTGAAACACACGATTCCCTTAACAACGAAAATTCTGTTGTCCATGTAAAGGCTTCTGTTCCTGGAGCGTTCAATGCATACAATATAACGGCTGCGATTTTGGCTGTGCACGGAACAACAGGAATTTCAATAGAAAAACTTGCTTTGTGTGCGCAGAAACTTACGAGTGTAAAAGGCCGCATGACTGTAATTGACGAAGGTCAGCCTTTTGAAGTGATTGTGGACTATGCCCATACGCCTTCGAGTTTTGAAACGATTTTTCCGCCTTTAAAAAACCGCGCTATGGGCAAGATGATTTGCGTGTTCGGCTCTGGCGGTGAACGCGACACAACAAAACGTCCTCTTCAAGGTGAAATTGCCGCCCGCTTCTGCGACATTGTGATTCTTACAGATGAAGATCCGCGCAAGGAAGACAGAATGACGATTATTGAGCAGATTGCTTTGGGTGCAAGAAAAGAAGGCAAAAAAGACAACGTGGATTTGTTCCTTGTTCCAGACCGTCCGCAGGCAATCAGAAAAGCGTTCAGCATGGCAAAGGAAAACGACATTGTGCTTCTGCTTGGAAAAAGCCATGAAAATTCTATAATTTACGCCGACAATGCTATAAAGTACGATGAAATTTCAGAAGCAAAGAATGCTTTAAAAGAAATGGGGTTTGCAAAATGAATGTGGTTTTAATATACGGTGGAAAATCAGGCGAGCATGAAATTTCACTTTTGTCATGCGCATCTGTAATCAGAAACATCAGCGCAAAGCACAACGTTTCTCTCATTTCGATTTCCAAAGGCGGAAAATGGTATCTTGAAGACGATTCAGTTTTTAAGGAAATAAGAAACAATCCCGAAGCCGCTCTTTGTGTTCATGAAAATGAAAGCCGTGAAGTAAAAGTTTCGTTTGGGTGTGGAAAAGACAATGTGTTTTTTGCCTGCGGAAACTATATTCCATGCGATGTTGTGTTCCCGGTTCTGCATGGAACTTACGGAGAAGACGGAACTGTTCAGGGTGTATTTGAAATGGCTGGCGTTCCATTCGTTGGTTGCGGAGTTTTGGCTTCAAGCGCGGCAATGGACAAGGAAACTACAAAAATTCTTTTAAAGAACGCAGGAATTCCAGTTGTTCCATATATGTGCATTTCAAGAAGCCAGATAAATTCAAGTTCTCTTTATGACAAGCTTATTGAAGAAGCGATTGAAAAACTTGAGTTTCCGCTTTTTGTAAAGCCATGCGCTGCAGGTTCAAGCGACGGAGCAAGTCTTGCCCGGAATAAAAAAGAGCTTTCTTTTGCGCTCATGGAAGCATTCAGCTGGGACAACAAAGTTCTTATTGAAAAAGCGATTGACGCGCGCGAAGTTGAATGCTCTGTAACTGGAAATTCTGTAACAGCGACTTCGGAATCTGACTGCACGCTTTTAAAGGCTTACGGACCGGGAGAAATTGTTCCAAAGCATGATTTTTATGACTACGATGCAAAATACAACGACCCGGACGGAGCTGAGCTAAAAATTCCCGCTCTTCTTTCAGATGACAAGCTTGAGCTCATAAGGGAAACTGCAAAAAAAGCGTATTCAGCAATAAACGCATCGGGTTTGAGCCGCGTGGATTTTTTTGTGGACCGCAAAACTGGCGAAATTTACCTGAACGAGATAAACACAATTCCGGGATTTACAAAAATCAGTATGTTCCCCAAAATGTGCGATGCAGACGGATTGGAATATTCTGAGCTTATTGATTATCTTCTAAAAGAGGGAATTGAAAATTTCAAGGCGAAACAAAGCCTTTGCACTTCAAGATAGAAAAGTTAAACCGGGAGGAGAAAAATGCCGCATATTTATCCGCATGGATGCTATTTTAATTCGCTTGATGAAATAAATGGCAAGAAAATTACAATAATGGGACTTGGTCTTAACGGCGGTGGAGAGGCTTGCGTCCGCTTTTTTTTAAGGCACGGAGCTTTTGTTACCGTTACCGACATGAAGACTGCTGAACAGCTTGCGCCAACTCTTGAGTCTCTTGCAAAAGACAGATTTCTTGACAAGTCCAGGCTTCGCTTTGTTTTGGGCGGGCATAAGATTGAAGATTTTTCCAATGCGGACTGCGTTATAAAAAATCCCGGCGTAAAAATTGAAGGCAATCAGTTTCTTGCGGCTGCAAAAGCAATTGAAACAGACATCAGCATTTTTCTGCGCTTTACAAAAGCTCCTATAATTGCAGTTACAGGAAGCAAGGGAAAATCCAGCACAGTTAGCGCGCTTTCCTACGGACTGAATCAGGCTGGCTTTAAATGCTTTTTAGGCGGAAACATCACCGTAAGTCCGCTTTCGTTTCTTGAAAAAACAGATGGAACTACTCCTGTTGTTCTTGAGCTTTCTAGCTGGCAGCTTGCGGATTTGCGCGGAAGAAAACTTTTAAAGCCAAAGATTTCTATAATCACAAAGATTGTTCCAGACCACCAGAACTGGTACGGCGACATGGACAGCTACGTGGAAGACAAAAAGCTGATTTTTGCCGATCAAGATAAGAATGATTTTACAATCCTTGACTTTGACGAAGATAACTACCTTAAAGAAACTGCTTCTCCAAAAAGAGGCTGTCGCTGCTGGGGCGATTTATTTGCAAGCGAGACAAAAGCCAAAGTTCTTAGATACAGCAAGGTCCTTTTGCCAAAGGGAATTTTCGGAGCTTATTTAGAAAAAAGCGGTTCTTCCTACAAAGGAGTTGCGCGTGTTCCTTCCGAATTTGTAAAACCAAGTCTAAAGGAAAAAACAGTTCTTGAAGAAGTTGTAATGGAAAGTCTGCAAGTTCCGGGCGAGCACATGAGAGCTAATGTTTTGAATGCCAGTCTTGCCATGTACCTTATGGGAGTTGCTCCGGCTCAGATTTGCACCGTGATGGGGCAGTGGAAAGGAATTCCTCACCGCCTTGAAAAATTCTACGACTGGAAAAGTCCTTCTGACGGACGCAAGGTTGTCTTTTATAATGACAGCTGCTCAACAGTTCCAGAAGCGTGCGCTGCGGCAAGCCAGTCATTTGATCAGCGCGTTGTTCTTATTGCCGGCGGAACAGACAAAGGACTGGACTTTCTTCCGCTTGCAAGATGTCTTGATCCGGAAAACAACACAAAGTTTCCGCCTTACGAAATCTACTTGCTTTCCGGCACTGGAACAGACAAACTTGTTTCTATGCTTGATGAGCGCGGCGTAAAATATGAAGGACCGTTTGATTCCCTGCAGATTCTTCTTGACGTTCTTAAAACCTGTCTTATGTCTGAAAACGCAAGCCGAAACTATGGTGAGGTTTTTTCTGATACTTGGCTGCCTGTTGTCTTTTCTCCGGGCGCAACCTCATTTGGAATGTTCTCCAACGAATTTGACCGCGGCGACAAGTTCAAATCCCTTGTAAAGTCAATATTTCAGGAATAGAAACTGTTAAAAACTGAAGGGATACTTCCTAAGAGGCTAAGTAATACTTCCTAAGAGCCGTAGAGATACTTCCTAAGAGGCTGAGTAATACTTCCTAAGACCCTTAGGAATACTTACTCAGGGTCTTAGGAATATTCACTTAGGGCTTTAGGAATACTCACTTCAGGTCTTAGGAAGTATTCCTTTTGGATTAGGTAAAACACAAAAAAAAGGGGGCGTGTCAAGTGGTTATGTAAAAAATGTAGAATTTCTTTTCCTTGATAGGACGTTGCTATTAGTTATATAATTCCTGATTAAGTTACTTTTTTTTAAGAAGACATAAATGAACAAATCATGGTCGGAACTCAACAGGAAAATGCAGATTCAGCTTAAAAAGGAAGCGACTTTTGCGGACGGAATTGAAACCCTTTTTGAGCTGCGGAAAGAACTCATGCAGGCCGCGGACGGATTTTTTTGCGACTTGAGCCGCGAGGAGTTCTGCGCAATGCCTTTTATAAACGCGGAAGGCTACCATTCAAAGACGGTCGCATATTCGCTCTGGCACATTTTCAGGATTGAGGACATCGTTGCGAACACGCTGATTGCAGGCTGCGGTCAGGTTTTCTTCCGCGGAAATTACAAGGAACGCACAAACAGCCCTATTATCACAACAGGAAACGAACTTGTAAAACAGCAGATTGCAGAATTTTCACGACAGCTGAATCTTGGCGAGCTTAAAAATTACATCCAAGAAGTCAAAGCCCAAACTGAAAAAATCCTTTGCGACCTTCCATACTCCGACCTGAAGAAAAAAGTTTCCGCCGAACGCAGAAAGGAACTTGAATCCCTGAACGTCGTCAGCACGGACGAAAACGCCGCCTGGCTGATTGACTACTGGTGCGGCAAGGATTTCCGCGGTCTTGTTCAGATGCCGTTCTCGCGCCACTGGATAATGCACATAGAGGCGGCACTTAGGATTGCGGGGAAACTGAGGAAGTGAGAGAAAATTAGTTGACAACTGCCAGCTTGTGTAGTATTTTCTACTAAGAGGTATTACTTATGACTACGATTTCGGCAAAAATAGACAATACTGACAAAAATCTTTTTGAGACAATCTGCACTTCAATGGGAATCAACATTTCGGCGGCAATCAACGCGTTCGTAAAGGCGACAATCCGCGAAAACGGCCTGCCATTTGCGATGAAGGCGGCGGACGATCCGTACATTTATTCCGAAGAAAACATGAAAATCCTGCGGAAAAGCATAAATCAGATTGAAAACGGAAGCGGTCAAGTCCACGAACTCAAGGAAATACCTCAATGATAAAAATCTGGTCAGATCAGGCTTGGAACGATTACTGCGAATTTTTCGACAAACACCAGAAGGCCCTGATAAAAAGCACGCACGAATTATTGAAAGACATTGAGCGGAACGGATTCGACAAAGGCAAAGGTCAACCAGAAGCACTAAAGCATGAACTTTCAGGTTACTGGAGCAGACGAATTGATTTGGCAAACCGGCTTGTCTACAAAGTTGAAGATGACAAAATTTACATTGTCCAATGCGGAACACACTACCGGCAGTAAAGACAGAGACAAAATGCTTTTTTTTAAACTGATTCTCCTTGTCACGGCAATTTAATTCATCTCATATTTTTTGACCACAACGATTGTTGATGTCGCGCTGGCGGGCGGCTTGATTTTTATTTCAGCGCAAAAGCAAGGGCAAAAGAATTTCTTATCACAAAGGCGAACCGGATTGATTTTCAGGACGGATTCAAATGCTCAGGATTTTCATCCGCATTCGTGATGAGGCACTGGAACATCAGCGCGGACGGGAATTCAGCCTACGAAAAAATGCCGAACAAAATGCGCGGCGGCTACGTTTACCCGAAAGGAATCTTCAATTTTCTTTCTAAAAACGGATTCAAGGTAAAATACTGCCGAGGAAACCTGAACTCGCTGAAAAATGCGGTCGCCACCGGAAATCCTGTAATCGCGATGATAAAAATCCGACCGGACAAAAACTGGCTGCATTATGTCCCGGTTGTCGGCTACGACGGGCAGAACATCTTCATCGCAGAATCGCTCGCCGAGCTTTCAAACTGCAACGAACCGCGTTACAATAGAAGAATCCCGGCAAAAGAATTCAAGAAACTCTGGAACACCGCAATGCCAAAAATGCCGCTGTATGCGAACACGTTTTTTACGGTGGAAAGATAAGGAATCCGTTTTTCTGTCCTGCGTACACCTTGCCTTTCATCGCATAAACTTGTCAGGACTTGCGCCATTCGCCAGAGAAAATTTCTTTTAAGCATTGTCCTGTGATTGATTTTGATCGCAAGGACGTATCCGCTTTTTTTTCTTCTTTGAAAATTTTGAATACATTCCGCTTACATCAAATTATATTCTTCAGCTCCATAAATACTTTTACCAATATGCAAACCCTGACATTGTAGGCAAATTCAAGAACGTTCAAAACCACATCGTAGCAAACATACAAGACGGCACAAGCAAAACTCTTTTTACCCCACTGTCACCTATTGAAACTCCAAAAGCCGTTCAAAATCTCTGCGAAACATTTTACCGGGCAATGGAACCAGGCGAAATCGAGCCTCTTCTTTTAAATGAAAGCATGAACGACAATACTCCGCTTGTAAAATATCTTTTGGGAATAATCCTTGCGGCATACAGAGACTTTGAGGAACGCCTTAATCTGATTAATGACAAGATTTCTGCAATACAAGCCGTAGAAAATGTTATCAAAAACAGAATAGGAAAATTTACAAAGAGTGATATACAGGAAAAATGTCCGGCTCTTGCACATCAGACAATCGAAAAAGCCCTCAAGAAACTTTGTGATAACGATATGATTGAAAAGAAAGGCAGTGGTCGAACAAACTACTATGTACGTAAAAATCTGTAACAACACAAGTATGATTACATATGCAGTTTCCATTCACTTTTATCAGAATGTAAATGAAATCATTGCTTTAGCAGTGATTTCCATTGCTGAAGTAAACTGGAAAGCACTTTATCATTGAAAAAAGATTCCGCCGTATATTACAATTGTAGCTTTCCATGCAACAGCTAAAACGTTTTAAACCTGAAAGCCAAGAGTTACAAAAGGAATGTCATATAATAAGGTATCATTATTATATTTTCTGCAACTCCAATGTTATTTTCTGAAAGTTTGTAACACATATTTACACCATATTGGGAATTCTTTAAAACCGTTTTTGCTGATTTTGTATTCCCTGTCGTAGCTTTAACCTCAATAAGAGAAATGTCATTATCAATCTTATTACCCTCGATCGGTTCTGTAATATTATTAAGATTATGACAAAGAGTGATGATTCCAAAATCGCACAGCCATTGTATAGCAGGAAGATAGTTTTCTGAACGGCCTTTCTTCTCAATCACAGAGAAAACAAATTTCTTATTTTCCTTTGCCAGCTGAGCCGGAATTGATTCAAATACTCTGTTTATTCTAGCAAGAAGTGTAAGGTCAATCTCCTCGTTCTCATTTTCATCCAGATGCTTACCAAAATCATCTCTATATTCTTCAATAATATCGTGCTGATCCTGCCAGACTACATTCATATCATTTGTAGTAATAAACTGATCTACAATATAAGGAAGTCCTCCGACACAAATGTATTCCTTAAAATAACGGAGCATGGCCTGATGGGTGGCGTCACTTACTGGAGTTTTATTCTTATAACATTCCCGAAGATATTGAACAACATCTTCACTGATTCCTTTTGCCCAAAGAAACTCCTCAAAATCCATAGGCTTCATATACACAATGCGTTCAAAGCCGATAGGAACACCTTTGCTTTTCTTTTTATTGTATCCCTTGATGCCTAACAGAGAGCCAGTAGCAATAATGTCGAAGCGTCCGTCTTCAGAAAATGGTTTAATACTTGAACGGGCGTTTGCACATTCCTGAATCTCATCAAAAATAATCACAGTCTTGCCTTCAACAAAATGAGAACCAGGTATCAAAGCAGACAGATCTATGACAATTTTAGTTTACATTTAGGTCAGCATCAAAAATCTTTTTGGCTCTTTCGTTTTCCTTGAAATTTACGTATACGATATTTTCATAATTTGCCTTGGCAAATTCTCTTACACTGTAAGTTTTTCCAATCTGACGTAGACCTTTTACCACAAGAACTTTTTTTCTACCGCTCGAATTTTTCCAAGCTTCAAATTCAGCCATTATTTTTCGTTTAAACATATAAGCCTCCAGTTTTACACTTTTTTAATGGAGTTTTTAAAGATTTTATACATTTTTAAAGGGAGTTATTTAAACAAAATATATGAAGAAAGCGATTTTCGGATAACAATGTAAAAATTACATAGAGAGAATAAATGCCGCTTGCGAAAAACTGAAAAAAGGGATTTGTCCTGGATTGTGGAAATTTTCGTCTTCAACAACAGGATTAATTATTTTCCGATATTCAAGGACGCAGGTTATTCATTCGGAACGCTGCAAGTTATTCCGGCGGCTGACAATTACTTCGGAAAGAAAGAAACGTTCGGCAATCTGTTTGTGGCGGAAGATGATGGCATCATAAAAGGATTCATCGAAATCCGAAAAACTGAAATTGTGAAGCTGTACGTTGAGCCGCTTTTTCAGAACTGCGGAACAGGAAGCGCGCTAGTTGAATTTGCACTTCAGAATTTTCAGGCGGACTTTCTATGGGCACTGGAAAAAAACGCAAGGGCTATTTCTTTTTACAGTCGGCACGGATTTTTCCCGACTGGCGCAAGAAAACACGAGGAAAGCACAACGGAATATATTATTGAACTGCGGCGGAAATAAATGTTGTCCGAAAGGCTGCAAAAATAAAAACAGAAACTTCCGGTTGCCGTTTTTGCAAAGTCCGGCTGGTGGATTTTCGGAAAATTCTAGGTTACAATTTTTGAACTGGCTCGTGCAGTCAGGAATTTTTTAGCTATGTCTGGGAGGTGCTGATATGTCTTTGGCGGAAAAAATCGCGTATTTGAGAAAGAGGAATTCTCTGTCGCAGGAGGAACTTTCGGAGCGGCTGGACGTTTCGCGGCAGGCAGTGTCCAAGTGGGAGGCGGCGGAATCCGTGCCCGACATCGCAAACCTTGTGCGGATTTCAGCTCTGTTCGGTGTTTCGGTGGATTTTATGGTGAAGGACGGTTGCGGAACGGCGGAAACTGAAATGATGGGCGGAACGGCTTTTTCTGATTCCGCAGAAATAAGAGAATTTCTTTGCCGGGCAAAGCGCGCCACCTACGCTGGAAAAGGAAGCGAGATTCAGCCGTGCCGAAAGAATTCGCACGACCTTTTTTATTCGGAGGACTTGGGCGCAGATTTTTGCAGGCTTGAGTATTACGACACGTACTTAGGCGGAAAGAATTTCAGCGGCGAGGAGGCTCTGTGGAAGGACGGAATTCCGTTCTGGGCAATGAACTACTGCGGGCGTGTGCTTGACGATTCATTTTCAGGCGACTTTCTGAAAAGCGCGCTCCATGCGGTTGAGCCTAAGCTGCCTTTCCGCGGGCCGGAATTTTTCCGTGACGGAGACAGAACATACATCTGCAAGGTTTGCGGCGGCTTTGAATGGTTCACCGGAAGCGAGGCGATTTTTCACGGAGAAAATAAGGTGTATGAGTGTGTTTTTCACGGCGGATTCGTGCGATAGCTTAGGGTATGGAGCACTGGCGAAGGTTGTTTTAACAACCGAAGCCAAAGACCGCAGCCGTGCGATTTGCACGGCGAGGACTTAGAGCGTGAGCGAAGTGCGGAACGCCCGACCCGAGCGGTTGTTGAAACCGTTGACGAAGTTTCCCCTCCAACGCTTGTCGAAACAGAGCGAGGGAAAGCCCCGGAAAAATAAAAATCGGAGGAAATGAAAAATGAGACTTGACGGATTTGGAATTCTAGTGGACGACATGGTGAAAATGATCCGCTTTTACCGCAATGTGCTCGGCTTTGAAATCAGGGAGAGCGAGGACGCGAACAACGTCTATCTTGTAAAGGACGGCACGCTTTTTCTGCTTTACGGACGCGGAGACTTTGAGAAAATGACCGGGCGCAGATACGAATACGTGAAAGGTCTGAACGGACATTTTGAAATCGCGCTTTACGTTGACACATTCGATGAGGTTGACGCGGAATTCAGGAAGGCTGTGGAAAAAGGAGCGGTTCCGGTGCTTGAGCCTGAAACCGAGCCGTGGGGACAGAGAACCTGCTACATCGCCGACCCGGAAGGAAACCTTGTCGAAATCGGCTCGTTCAACAGACCTTTCAGACAGCAGGAAAAATAAAAATAACAGGGCGAAAAAATGACTTTGAGCGGCTGACGCGGTTCTACAGGCACGCGGTTGCGGAAACTAAAAACATGGAGCTTTATGCGCACTGGATTTACGGGCTTCATCCGTCGGACGAGATGATACTCGGCTACATAAGCCCTGGAAATATGTTTTTTTCTGAGTTGGACGGAAAAATTGCGTCGGCGGTCGCTGTCGTGCCTCGTCAGGAAAAGGAATATCACGATGTGCCGTGGAAGATGAATCCTGCTGACGATGAAGTTTCCGTGGTTCACATTCTGTGCGTCGCCCCGGAATTTCAGAAAAAAGGAATTGCCGCCCGGACAATGAGAGCCGTAATTGAGATGAGCCGCGAATCCGGGAAAAAAGCGGTTCACCTTGACGCATTGAAATGCAACACGCCCGCCCGCCGCCTTTACAAATCGCTCGGCTTTTCCCCGGCCGCAGAAAGAAACTGGCATACAGAAAACGCCGGTCAGACAGATTTTGTCCTGTACGAACTGGAAGTATAGCCGAAGGGGAAAATTGTGCGAAGATTTCATAGCACGCCCAACACGTTTTTTGACTATAAAATTTTTGCATTGCCCGGAAAAATGTGATTTTCGGTTATGAGATAATTTCACGGCTCGCCCAGTTCATTTTCCGAGAATAAAAAAAACAGCAAGGAAAGTCGAGAGAATAATTTTCCGCTGCGCAAAACAAAAAGTCAGTGTATAATAAAAAAATGAACAGTTTGAAAATCGCCCTTTTGCAGATAATGCCGGGCAATAATATTGAAGAAAACAGACGGATTGGCGAGGAGGCTTGCCGAAAGGCGAAACTTTTCGATGCGGACATCGCGCTTTTTCCTGAGATGTGGAGCTGCGGCTACAGTTTTCCGGAAAATCCAGCTGAACTTGAAGAGCTTGCGGTAAATGCGGACGGAGAATTTGTTTCGTTCTTCGGAAATCTTGCCGCGGAACTTGATATGGCGGTGGGAATCACTTTTCTGGAAAAACACAGCCTGCAGCCGCGGAACACGCTCCGGTTTTTTGACCGGCATGGAAAATCCGTCCTCACTTACGCTAAAGTCCACACCTGCGACTTCGGCGATGAAAAGGCTCTTTGCCCCGGCGATGATTTTTACGTCTGCGACCTTGACACTAAAAAAGGCGTCGTGAAAACCGGTGCGATGATTTGCTACGACCGCGAATTCCCGGAAAGCGCGCGGATTTTAATGCTCAAAGGCGCGGAAGTGATTCTTGTTCCGAACGCCTGCCCCATGGAAATCAACCGCCTTTCCCAGCTGCGCGCAAGAGCCTACGAAAATATGTGCGCCGTTGCGACCGCAAACTACCCCGGCGGAAAACCCGACTGCAACGGGCATTCTTCTGCATTCGACGGAATCGCATACCGCCCCAAGGATTCAAGTTCACGCGACACGCTCGTTGTGGAAGCCGGCGAAGGCGAAGGAATCTACATCGCGAATATCAACCTTGACGAACTTCGGGACTACAGAAACCGCGAAGTTCACGGAAATGCCTACCGCCACCCGAAAAAATATTCGCTTCTCACAAAAGAAGAAATCCGAAAACCGTTTATAAGAAAGGATTACAGGGAATAAAAAATTGTACATTTCTTTACAAGACGACGAAAAAAGCAATTATTACCAAAGTTAACATAATTAGTTTAATGTGTAAAAAACATTTGGGAGAAATTAAAATGAAAATTCTTGTAATAAACTGCAGCCCGGTAAAAAACGGAGCGACTGCACAAATCGTGAGGCTGGTTTCTGAGTTTTGTGGAAAAGGCAATGAAGTCCGCTCGGTCTGCATCGACGACTACGAGATAAAATTGTGCCGGGGCTGCCGGAAATGCCACGAGACCGCGGAGTGCTCAATTTCGGACGACACAAAAAAGCTGATGGCGGAATACGAATGGGCGGACAAGATTGTTTCCGTTTCGCCGTCGTATTGGGCGGACATTCCGGGACAGTTCAAGGTTTTTATTGACAGATGCACGCCCTGGTGCAACACCCACGAACCGCACGCGAAAATCTCAGGCGGAAAAAAAGGCTACACAATCGCGCTCAGAACCGGTCCTTCAATGCCGGAATGCGAAAAAATAATCGGCAGCATAGAGCATTTCTACGGACATCTTGAAATCAAAGCAAGCGGAAAACTCGGACTTTGCAAAGTTGAACACAAGGAAGATGTTGCACCACGCACGGAAGAAAACCGGAAATTTTGCCAAAGAATTTTGACAAGCGAATAAACCTGAAACAACCACAAACGAGGCATTATGAAAATTGAACACGTTGCACTTTATGTAAAAGATTTGGAAGGCGCACGGAAGTTTTTTGAAAAATATTTTTGTGCAAAATCGGGCGGACTTTATCACAACAGGACTTCCGACTTCAAGTCGTATTTTCTGACCTTTGACGGCGGAGCAAGCAGATACAATCCGGTCATGCTCCTGAAAGTAAACTGTCTTTGGACAGACAAAAGGCAATTTAGGCTTCAGGCGATTTCATCTTCGGGGAAAAGAAAAAGTTGGAATTGAATGGGGATTATTGATGCTGGGATATGATTTCAAGCAGCTGATTCGATTAATGAACACCTAAGAAAAAAAACAATAAACGAAAATCTACAAAATTCATTTAAACGTAAAAAAGGCTGCCCTTTTTGAAGTCTGTTAATAACTTCTAGGACAGCCCCATACATTTATTCTGGTTGCAAATTATTTATGGCAAATCTTTTCTTCACATTCCTTGTAGATTGCGCTTGTCTTTGCAACAACATCGGCAGGAATTTCCTTGATGTTCGGGTCGCCGGCAAGGTTGTTTTCTTTCAGCCAGTCGCGCACAAACTGCTTGTCGTAGGAAGCAGGACTTCCGCCAACCTTGTATTTGCTCAAATCCCAGAAGCGGCTTGAGTCCGGAGTCAGAACTTCGTCGCCAAGCACAAGCTCGCCGTTTTCGTCCAATCCGAATTCAAATTTTGTGTCTGCGATTATGATTCCGTTCTTGTATGCGTGCTCGTAGCATTTTTTGTAAATCGCAAGGGCTGCCTTTTCAATCTTTGTTCCAAGCGCCTCGCCAAGGTCTTTTTTCATGTAGTCAAGAGTTACGTTTATGTCGTGTCCTTCCGCCGCTTTTGTGGAAGGAGTTACAATCGGCTCGTCAAGTTTTTCCGCCTGCTGGTATTCTTTTTCAAACTTGTGGCCAAGGAACGGCTCGCCTTTTTTGTACGCTTCGTACATTGAACCGAACATATATCCGCGGACAATCACTTCGTACGGAATCATCTTAAGTTTTTTTACAAGAATTGTTCTTCCTTCAAATTCAGGCTTCTGGAATTCAGCCGGCATATCCTTTAAATCTGAAGAAATCATGTGGTTTTTCACAATGTCTTTTGTGTAGTCAAACCAGAAATTCGCAAGAGCGTTCAAAACCTTGCCTTTGTCTGTAATCATAGTTGGAAGAATAACGTCAAACGCGCTGATCCGGTCCGTTGTGACAATGACCATTCTTCCATCTTCCAAATCGTAAACCTCGCGGACTTTTCCGCTAGCATATTTTTTCATATATTGAACTCCTGTTTTTATAGAACGAAAGTATTATAAATCTTTTGCAGAGTTGAATTCAAGTTAGTTTGTGTTCTGTAAAAATCCTTTCTTTACGAGCGGAACTAGCATTCCTCCGAATGCGTTTCCTAATGTCATTATAATCAGGCAAAGAAAACTGTGAGCTGTCCAAGTGCGGGAAACTGAAAAATAAAACATATCGGCAATGCTGTGCTCAAATCCGCTTAAAATGAACGCCATTACAGGAAGAAAAATCGCCAGAACTTTTCCAACTGGATTTTCAATTGTCTTGAATCCGTCCGCGGCAATGAACATGAGAATTCCGCAGAAAAATGACAGAACAAGAAGGCTTAGAGGCGTGTCTGCTGATTTTACCGCGCACATTGCGGCTGCCTTTTGTGCTATTGAGCTTGCTCTTGTGCAAAGAATGAGGGAGGCAAAAACAAATGTTCCTGCAAAGTTTCCAAGCCAGATTAATGCGACTTCTGCGATGTATGAAGGCTTTTTTTCAACAATGTAGCCGACTTTTCCCGTGTAAAGATAGAAGCCGAAGTTCAGGATTATAAAAAGCCCTGTTCCGAATAAAAACGCACCTGCGATTTTGCTTTCGCACGAAAGAAATGCTGTTGCGCCGATTCCGATTGCGATTCCAGTCATAAACGAGCGCAAGATGATATTAAGTAATTTTGATTTTATTGAATTTTTCATGCGCCGATTCTACTTTTTTTTGTGATTTTTGTCTTTAGCGGAATATAATAAAATTCTTTTCTTGTGCAAAATAAATTGTAAATTTTTTATTGTATGATATACTTAATGCTATCTCAAATTGTTTCAAATGTTTTCGTCTGTAAGGGCGATTTATTTAGGGTTTATAAAAACCGTAAAAACGGCTGAGTCAAGGTCTTGAGCGTAAGCGTGCCTTGACCAGACGTATTTTTATTAGAATTATTGAAATAGGTTTAAATTATGAAAAAAAGAACCGGTGTTGTAGTTCCGCTTTCTGCATTGTACACAAAAGACAGCGCAGCCTGCGGAGATTTTCTTGCATTGAAAAATCTTGCTGACTTCTGCGAAAAGGCGGGATTTTCTGTTGTTCAGCTTCTTCCTGTGAACGATACGGGGACTCAGTCTTCGCCTTATTCTGGGCTTTCTGCGTTTGCGCTTCATCCGCTTTTTATAAGAATCAATGCGCTGCCGGAATTTGAAGCGGCTTTAAAGGGGTGCAAGCAGTTTGCTTCGGCATACAAAAATTTTGAAAAGAATTTTACATATAAGCGGCGGTTTGACTATGACGCTGTTGTGAATGAAAAAAATCAGCTTTTGCATCTTTTGTACAATTATATAGAAAAAACTTCTGCAAAATCAGAAAACGAATCTATGCAGAAACTTCCGGCGCAAATGGAAAAGTTTATCCGCGCAAACAACTGGATTATTCCTTATGCGGTTTTCAAGAACATAAAAGACGAAAATATGCAGGCTTCCTGGAAAAGCTGGGACGAGCAAGTGCGCAACGTAAGCCGCGAAAAAATCATGCTCAAATGGAATAACAAGGCAAAAAAATCCAGCCACAATTTCTTTGTCTGGTGCCAGATGCGTGCAAGCGAGCAGTTTAAAGAAAGCGCGGAATATCTTCGCTCAAAAGGAATAATTTTAAAAGGCGACATTCCAATTTTGATGAACGAGGACAGCGTTGACTGCTGGACTTATCCTGAATTCTTTAGGCAGGACTTGCGCGCTGGTTCTCCGCCAGATGGAGAAAATCCGCTTGGGCAAAACTGGGGATTTCCGACTTATGACTGGGAGCGGCTTGAAGCAGACGGATTTGCCTGGTGGAAAGACAGAATAAAAGTTTCATCTCAATATTATGACGCATTCCGCATTGACCACGTTCTAGGCTTTTTTAGAATTTGGGCTGCGAAAGAAACTGAAACAACCGCTTATCTTGGACACACAGTTCCGTATTCGGATTTTTCAAGAAAGGACTTGAATGACTTGGGATTTTCTGATGACAGAATAAAGTGGATTTCTGAACCGCACATTCCGACCGGGCTTATTGAAAATATAACTTGGAACCATGACGAGGCTGTTGCGTTCCTTGAGCAGATTTGCGACCGTGTGAACAACGAGGAGCTTTGGAACTTTAAAAAAGAAATTTCTGGTGACAAGGAAATTTATTCCAAGAAATTTTGCGATGACGAGCGCAAAGATTCCGCAGTGAAAAATGCTCTTGCTGAAAAATGGCGCGACCGTTCATTGATTCAGATAAAAAAAGACAGATTCATAAAAGTCTTTACGTTTGAAAAATCTTCAGCCTGGAAAACTTTAAGCTGGGACGAGCAGGAAAAACTGAAAAATCTTTTTGCCCAGACAGAAGAAAAAGAAGACGGGCTTTGGAAGCAGCAGGCTCTTTCTACTTTGGGCGCTATTGTCCATGCTTCTGACATGATTCCTTGCGCGGAAGATCTGGGCGTTAATTTAAAAGTTATGCCGGAAGTTCTTCAAAAACTTGAAATTCTTTCGCTTAAAGTTGTGCGCTGGTGCCGCGAATGGGAAAAAAACGGACAGCCTTATATTCCGTTTGACCAGTATCCAGCTTTGAGCGTTGCTACAACTTCCGTGCATGACAGTTCAACTTTGCGCCAATGGTGGAATTCTGAAAAAGACAGCGTAAGAGCATTTTTGTCTGCGTGCAAAACTGAAAACTGTCCTGATTCGAATTCTGCCTTTACTCCTGACATTGCGGAATTTATTTTGAAAACTGTTGCAAAGTGCGCAAGCTTGCTTCTTATAAATCCGCTTCAGGATTATTTGTTCCTTGAGCATTGTTTTTACCTTGAAAATGAAAATGACGAGCGCATCAATGTTCCGGGCAGCGTAAACAGTTTTAACTGGACTTATAGGATTCCTGTTTCGATTGAAGAAATGTCTGAAAACAAGTCTTTGTTGAACAAGATAAAAACTGTAGTTCAGCTGCACGACAACTAAAATCAAACTTTTTTATTGGAGTTAAATATGAAGATTTCTTACAATGAATTTCACATCAGCCGGAAAGTAAGAGAAGAATGCGATTTTGAAGATTCGCTTTTTTCTTCTGCCGGAAATGTTATTTTTGCAAACTTCAAGGCTGTGCATAAATTTCAGACAAAACTGAACAGGCTTTTTGATAAACGCGGTCAAAGTGAAAAAAAAGTTTCAGCAGGTTCTTTGAACGCAATGGGACTTATCGATGAAATTTTTCATTACGTCTGCATGATTTATAGAAGAGACAAAGCTCCAGATTGCTTTAAAAATCTTCTTTCTGACTTGGACAGAAATTTTTCAAAAGTAAAAATTGACAAATTGCTTTTGCAGTTCATGGAAGAGTTTCCTCCTATTAAGGTATTTAAAAAGGAAATTTCTGCGGAAGAGTTTTTAGAGCAGAAGTGTATTGATGCCGGCACAAAAATGAAACGCTCAAACCGCGAGCAGGTTTTGGAGGAGCTTGTGATGCTTCATCTTGCAAATGAAAATCCGGCGTTTCATCCGTTTGCAATTTTGTTTGACGATTCAAATCTTGTTGTCAACGCTGACTACATTAAAACTTGGAATCAGATTAAGGCATTCTTTTTGACTCAGCCTGTATTTGGTCCTAAGAATAATTCGCTTATAAATATGCTTAAAGAGCCTGTTGTTGCTTCTCCGACTTCTTTAAAAGGCCAGTTGGATTATATACGCACTTATTGGAGCGATGTTCTTGGCGAATGGATTCGTCGTCTTCTTGAGGGAATCGATACAATTTCCGAGGAAGAAAAAGCTGCCTGGCATCCTACAAACGGCGGCGAAGTTTCCATGGAAGCCTACACTTATGATGAAGAAAATCTGATGAAAGAATACGAGAGGTTCAGTCCTGACCGTGAATGGATGCCGAAAGTTGTTTTGATGGCAAAGACTGTTCTTGTATGGCTTTATCAGCTTTCTAAAAAATATAACCGCGATATTTCACGCCTTGACCAGATTCCAGATGAAGAACTTGATGCTTTGCGCGATGAGGGGTTTACGGGGCTTTGGCTTATTGGACTTTGGGAGCGCAGTTATGCTTCAAAAAGAATCAAGCAGATAAACGGAAATCCAGAGGCGGCCGCTTCAGCATATTCTTTGCTCGACTATGAAATTGCAGGAAATCTTGGCGGATGGCAGGCTTTGGAAAATCTTCGCTACAGATGTTGGATCCGCGGAATCCGCCTTGCAAGCGACATGGTTCCAAACCACACTGGAATGGACGGAACTTGGGTTACGGAACATCCTGATTATTTTATAACAACAAAGGAATGTCCATTCCCAGGTTACACTTTCAATGGAGAAAACTTGAGTCGCGATGGCCGTGTTTCAATTTATCTTGAAGACCATTACTATTCAAAAAGCGACTGCGCGGTTTGCTTTAAGCGTGTAGACAATGCGACAGGCGATGTAACTTACATTTACCACGGAAACGATGGAACTGGAATGCCTTGGAATGACACAGCCCAAATTGACTTTCTGAATCCAGTCGCACGCGAAGCCGTTATGCAGCAGATTTTAAAAGTTGCCCGGAACTTCCCGATTATCAGGTTTGATGCCGCAATGGTTCTTGCAAAAAAACATATCCGCCGCCTTTGGTATCCTGAGCCAGGACACGGAGGAGACATTGCAAGCCGCAGCCGTTATGCTTTGACTTCCGCAGAATTTGAAAAACGCATTCCAAATGAATTCTGGCGCGAAGTTGTTGACCGTTGCGCTCAGGAAATGCCTGACACACTTTTGCTTGCTGAAGCCTTCTGGATGATGGAAGGATATTTTACACGTACTCTTGGAATGCACCGTGTTTATAATTCCGCCTTTATGAATATGCTCAAAAAGGAAGAAAATCAGAAGTACCGCGACACTGTAAAAAATACAATAAAATTTGATCCGCAGATTCTAAAGCGTTTTGTAAACTTTATGAACAACCCGGACGAAGAAACAGCTGTGGCTCAATTTGGAAAAGGCGACAAGTATTTTGGAGTCTGCACACTGATGATTACGATGCCTGGACTTCCTATGTTCGGACACGGTCAGCTTGAAGGATTTGAAGAAAAATATGGAATGGAATACACCAAGGCCTACAAAGATGAGAAGGTTGATCAGGATTTGATGAATCGCCATTGGCATGATATTTTCCCTCTAATGCACAAGCGTTATCTTTTTGCGCCTGTTGAAAACTTTTTGTTCTATGATGTCTGGGATAATGGAACTGTAAACGAAAATATTTTTGCTTACTCAAATGTCGTAGGCAACGAGCGCACAATTGTTTTCTATAATAACAAGTATGAACGCGCCCAGGGCTGGATAAAGCAGTCATGCGAGTACGCTGTAAAAACTGGGTCTGACGAAAATGACAAAGTGATGGTTTCAAAGTCTTTGGCTGAAAGCATGGGATTCACTTATGGCTATAATCACTATGTGATTTTCCGTGAGCATAGAAGCGGACTTTGGTTTGTGCGCAGAAGCGATGACTTGATTAACAACGGAATGTTCGTTGCTCTTAACGGCTTTGAATATCAGGTTTATCTTGATGTTCAGCAAGTTGTTGACGGCACGGACGGAAAATACTTTAAACTTAATGAGCTTTTGAACGGTTCTGGTGTTCCTGATCTTGAAATTGCATGGCAGGAATTCCGCTACAAGGATTTGTTTGCCGCTCTTAAAAATTTCGTTACAAAAGAGTTTATGCAGGATATTCACGCCTTGTTCTCTAGCGATTCTTCAAAAGAATTCAAGCTTGAAAACAAAGAGCCAACGTCGCTCAAAAAAGTTCTAAAGTCTGCAAAAGAAGCTGCTCTTGCTTACTACGAAAAAGAAAACGAGTTTGCGCTTGAAGAAGAAAAACTTGCGTCTGAAAATTACAAGAAAAAAGCAAAGTCAAAGAAATCTGAATCATCTCTTGAGCCTGAGCAGAAATTCAAGGCATTTGCGAAGTGCGTTGAATATTTGTATGAGGCTTATTCTGCGCCGGAAGATGAAGATTCAGCAAACAACCTTGAGCTTGAGATTTCTTCTGGAATCAAGTCGAATGAATTCAGTGCGGAAATTCTATGCGCCTTTGCAGCAGTTGCTTCCGCTGGCGGTGAAAACTGCAAGAAGTGGGGCTACAGCCGCAAACTTTCCGAGATAATCGAAAGCGCAGGCTTCTTCAATTCAGAAATGAGAAACAACTTTATCCGCATTTTTGAAAGCATGAAGATAAGCAGCCTGAACTTTGGAACTTCTGGATTTGTAAAGTCGACATACACTGTGGCAAAATCGCTTGTGGATTCTGAAAATTCATTTGTTCTTACTGGTGCAAATGAATACAACGGAGTTCGCTGGTTCAACAAGGAAAAAATGGATGCTACACTTTGGTATGCGTTTGCTTCCAACTGCATGACAAGCAAAAGAATCCTTCGCGAGCAGATTTTCAGGCTTTACAGAACTTTGTTTGCTTCAAAGGAACTTGCTGAATACAAGTGCGAGCAGTTTACAGAAGCCGTAAAGCCCGTGAAGATGCCAGCTCCAAAAACAGAGAAGGCAAAAGCAAAAAAATCTTCCGTGGAAAAAACTGATGCTAAAAAGCCAGCTGCTAAAAAAACTAAAAAAGATTCAAAGAGTTCAAAATCAAAATAACTGAATCTGTATCCTCCGGGGCAATTGGAGCTTTGTCAAGTTTGACAGGCTTAAATGCTTCGGTGATATTGTTCGGCATTGCAGGAGATTCTCCTAAGTTGTGCATAAGAAAATCTTTGCTAAGCGCAGGCGAGTCTCTTGCAACAAGAACAACGGCTCCGTCTTCTTCCGCTGCAACATCGTTTCTTTTTAGAACTGCCGCATAAGCCGCCGCTGTGTCGTGGTCTGCATAGACTTTGTATTGCATAAAAAGTTTTTTGCAGGCTGCTTCAATTTCCTTTTCTGAAACCGCCGCAGGATAGACAAAACTTCTAAGCATAAGTGAATTTGCCTTGAAAATCTGTTCAAGTCTTTCTATGTTTGAAGGTGAAGCCGGATCTGCAGCTGTGCGTTTTTCAAGCGGAATCATGCTGTTCATAACCATGCAGTTTCCGCCGGCATCAAGGGTAAGTTCCGGTGTTGAAGGAACGATGAATCCATTTACAGGAAGAGCCATTCTCCAGCCGTAAAGTCCCGAAACAAGATTTCCATAGTTGCCAGCAGGAACGGCATAAAAAATATCTCCGTTTGTAATTCCTTTGAGTCTTGAAAATGCGAATGTGTAGAAAAATGACTGCGGTAAAAGCCGGCCGATGTTTGCCGTATTTGCTACAGTCAGGCTGAGTTTTTTTACAAGCTGTTTGTCTGAAAAAATTTCTCTTATGATTTTGTGGCAGTCTTGTTCTGTTCCGTCTATTTCAATCGGATAAATATTTCCGCCGTTCCAAACAAAGCTTTTTTCATCGATTCCGCGTAGCTTTCCTTTTGGAGCAAGAAGAACAGACTTTAGAAGTTTTTTTCCGCCGATAGCTTTTGCCATGCACGCTCCAAGTTCGCCTGTAGTCGCATCGAGCAGAATGGCTTTTTTTCCGTCCATCTGTAGAATCGTTTCCAATGCGGAAGTTAAATAAGAAACACCGAAGTCCTTGAAAGTTCCAGTTGCGCCGTGATAAAGCTCAAGGATAAAAAGATTTTTGTCCAGCTGTCTGAAAACTGGATCTTTTGGAAATGCGTGTGTTGCAATTGCTTCGCAGATTACAGGGCTGAATTCATCATTTATCATTGCGGAAGTAAGCGCGCCTGCAAGAGAAGCGAATGTTGTTTTTTCATTTGTATAATAAATCCAGCGGCGCAAATCGTCTGTGTCGTCTGGAACGTAAAGCCCGCCGTCAGAAGGAATGCAGTCCAAAACTGCCTGTTTGAATCCTACGATATTCCGGGCATCACGTGTGCTAAAAAATTTCATTTATGTATCCCCAACCATTTTATTATTCAAAATAATAACATTTTTAGGGGCTTCTTTCAATTGAAGGACTTGATATGGAAAATTTTACTATTCCTGCTTTGGCTTTTCTTCTGGTTTTGGAGCTGGTGTGGCTGCAGCGGCAGGTTTTTGTGCGGATTTTTTCTTCTTTGGTTTAGGCGGACGTTTTCTGTATTTTACAACGTAATTTCCGAGCGATATAAAAAAAATTGTAAGAATTGCAGCTGTGATAACGCGTATATCTTTTAAAACTGAAATGCAAAGATTGACAAGAGCCGTAATGTCCATATTGAATTTATCGGCAGTTTTTAATATAAACTTACTTGAAACATTCAATCTTTTGTTGGAGCAAAAAATGACTGGAATCATAGATTACAATGCAGGAAATATAAAAAGCGTGGAGCATGCGCTTGAATACCTTGATGCTCCTTATGTTCTTTCTGGAAATCCTTGCGAGTTAAAAAATGTTGACCGTGTGATTTTTCCCGGAGTAGGAGATGCGGCTTATGCAATGCAGCAGCTTAAGTTGACAGGCTTTGATTCTTTTTTGAAAGACTGGGCGGAATCTGGTAAACCGATTTTAGGAATTTGCCTTGGCTCTCAAATTGTGTTTGACTATAGCGAGGAAGGAGATACAGAATGCCTTGGACTTTTAAAAGGAAGCATAAGGCGTTTTTCATCTTTAAAGGATAAAGGCTTTGACACAAGTTTAAAAGTTCCGCATATAGGATGGAACAATGTTTCGTTTGCAAACGGAGGCTCTTCTCTGTTAAATGGAGTTGCGCCTGATTCGGATTTTTATTTTGTACATTCCTATGTGATTCAGCCGGAAGATTCTTCTATAATAAAAGGCTATGCGGACTACGGAATAAAAGTTCCTGCAATAGTTGAAAAAGACAACATCGCGGTTTTTCAGTTTCATCCGGAAAAATCAGGAAAGCCCGGACTTGGAATCTTGAGAAATTTTGTCTCTTCTGATCTTTCTGCAAAGGAGAAATTTTAAAATGTTGAAGAAACGAATTATAATCTGCCTTGATGTAAAAGATGGACGCACAACAAAAGGAATAAAATTTCAGAACAACATCGACATTGGCGACCCTGTGGAAATGGCTGCTGAATATTACCGCCAGGGTGTGGACGAGCTTGTATTTTACGACATAATGGCAAGTGCGCGCGGAAGAGGTCCTATTCTTGATTTGATTGCAAGAGTCGCTTCTCAAGTTTTTATTCCATTTTGTGTTGGAGGTGGAATCGGAACTCTTGACGACATACGCTCTACAATTCTTGCCGGAGCTGAAAAGGTTTCGCTTAATTCTCAGGCTGTAAAAAATCCGGAGCTTATAAAGCAGGGTGCACGCGTTTTTGGAAATCAGTGCATTGTTCTTGGAATGGACGCTGCAAAAGATTCTCAAATGCCAAGCGGCTACAGAGTTTATATTAACGGCGGACGAATAAAGACAGAGCTTGATGCAAGAGAATGGGCACAGAAAGCTGTTGAGCTTGGTGCTGGCGAAATAGTTTTAAATTCAATTGATGCCGATGGAACAAAAGAAGGCTATGAACTGAATCTTACAAAAATGATTGCGGAGTCTGTGCCGGTTCCTGTAATTGCAAGTGGCGGCGGTGGAACTCCTTCTCATCTTGCGGACGTTCTTACAAAAGGAAAGGCTGACGCTGCCCTGATTGCCTCAATGGTTCATTCAGGAGCGTACACAGTTTCTTCTATAAAGAATGAGCTTTCCAAAGAAGGAATCCCTGTAAGGCTTGTTTAACTTTTACTTTAGCAGATTGCTCCCTCGTAAATAAGTCCCTGCTCTCCGTCTATGGAAACAGAGAGATTGTCCTCAAGAATTTTGCAGGCGTCGGGAACATTCTGTATATAGACAAGGTTCGGATTTACAAGTTTCAGGTTTTCCTCTTGCAAGTCGCTTCCGGATTCTGAAATAACTCCGTCTATAATTCTTAATACCGGAATGAGGTCTTCTGTTATTCTTTCGCAAACAAGAATTGTTTTGTGGTTCAGTTTTACAGTGTCGCGGATTTCAACAATGTCTTCTGCGTGGATTATTCTTCCGCAGATTTTTTGTTTTTCACTGTTGCAGAATCCGAATGAAGTTCCTCTTGCAATTATGTTTCCAACAACAAGTACTCGGATTGTGTTTACCATAAGCGGACTTGAAAGCGGAATTCCTGCGCACACAACAACTCTGTCTGAAAGTTTTACGAGGTTATTTTCAATTGCAAGTTTTACAGCATTCTGAATCATCATGTCTGAATCTCCTGCGATTCTGCAAAGAACCGGAGTTACACCCCACTGAATCATAAGCTGACGCTGAACTTTTTTATTTGGAGTTACAGCAATTACAATTTGCTCCGGACGAAAACTTCCAATCATTCTTGCAGTGTTTCCATGCAGTGTCGGAATTATTATTGCTTTTGCCTTTATGTTCTTTGAAAGTTTGTATGCGCTGTGTGCAACCATGTGTCCTACTTCTGTTCCGGGAACATAGTCGGAATCTATTTTTCTCATGTGCTCTTTGTATTCAAGAGAATCTTCTGTTGTGCGGGCAATCAGAGCCATTGTCTTTACAGATTCAACTGGATATTTTCCGCCAGCAGTTTCCCCGGAAAGCATGAGCGCATCTGTTCCGTCAAAAATTGCGTTTGCAACATCAGTAAGCTCTGCTCTTGTAGGCCGCGGATTTACAATCATTGAATCGAGCATTTGCGTTGCCGTGATTACAGGTTTTCCGGCGGTATGGCAGCATCTTATAATGGCTTTTTGCGCGAGCGGAATTCTTTCTGTAGGAAGCTGGACTCCCAAATCTCCGCGCGCAACCATTATTCCATCTGCCTCGCGTGTGATTTTTTCAATGTTGTTTAAGCCTTCTTCATTTTCGATTTTTGCAATGACACGGGCTTTTGCGCCTACAGATTTTAAGTATTCTTTAATCTGTACAACTTCTTCCGGGAAACTTACAAAGCTCGCCGCAACAAAATCAATGTCCTGTGTTGCCCCGAACTTTAAATCTTCCTTGTCTTTGTCTGACATGATTGGAAGCCCGGCATGAACTCCGATTAAGTTTACATTTTTTCTGCTTCCAAAAGTTCCGGCGTTTGAAGCCTTGCATATAATTTCTTCGCCTTCAACTTTCTGAACAACAAGTTCAATCAGTCCATCGGCTATTAAGATTTTTATTCCCGATGAAACTTTTTTTGTGGCTTCTTTCCATGAAATTGAAATTCTGCACGGCTTACCTTCCGAAGCATTTACGCAAGTGCAGTCGTCTGTTGTAACAATTACGGTTTCACCTACGGAAAGATTGATGTTGTTTGTGCCGTCTATAAGTCCAGTGCGGATTTCGGGACCTTTTGTGTCCAAAAGAATTGCAACAGGTACATCTATTTCTGCAGAAACTCTGCGAACCCTGTCCATTGCTTGCTTGTGCCAGTCATAAGTTCCGTGCGAAAAGTTGAATCTGGCTATGTTCATTCCTGCTTTTATCATTTCGCGGATTGTGTCATCGTTGTCGCAGGCAGGTCCGATTGAGCATACGATTTTTGTTTTTCTTGTAAGCATTTTGTTCTCCGATAAAAAATTATTCAGCAATGTATCGCGCGCGGCTTGTTTCTGTTTCAAAAACATCGATCGCATAAAGCCATGCTTTTTTTCCGTCTGTTTTTTTTAGCAAAGGAATTTCTTCTATGATATGATTGTATATGTAAACGGCGATTCTTTCTGCGCTTGGATTTTGCTCAAAGAATTCTATGTCGTTTAAATTTGTATGGTCAATTTTGCCACAAACTTCACGTAGAGTTTTTTTCAGCTTTGTAAAATCCAAAAGCATTCCGCCTCTATCAAGTTCTGTTCCACGGACGTGCGCATAAACTTTGTAATTGTGTCCGTGAAGATTTTCGCATTTTCCGTTGTAGTCCTTTAAAAAATGCGCCGCGCTAAAATCAGCAGTAACTCTAACTTCAAACATATCGATTTTTATTATACAGTTTTTGCCGTTCTATGAAAATTGAATTTTCAAAATACTTTCTTTTGTTTTTCAAAAATGAAGTAGCCACGCCTTTTTTTTATGTTTATAATTCTTTTATGCTGAAATGCAAATAAAAGGGATTTTATGAGAAAGTTTTTGTTTTTGATTTTAATTCAGTTTGCCTGCGTTTTTTCTTTTGCGGATGATTCTGATTTTGTTCAGCCTTGCGAAGAAAAAGTTCTTGTGCCTTTTGGAAGTTCCAGAAAAAAATTGCCAGAACCAAAGCAGCGAATTGAGCGTGAAAAAAAGTTTCCGTTTTTTTCTGTATATAAATTTTCAGACGGAACAGAAATTTCAGAAGAGGAAGCCATGAAACTAATCGGCGGAATTTCAGAAAACAAATCAGTCATAAAAAAGGAAAAATTCTGGTACTGGGCAACTGTTGTGAATGCCGCGACTGCAGGCGGACTTTCCGTAGGATGTATTGATGCGGACAGCACAAAAGAACTTGGCGCATTTGGAATTCCTGCCGCGGTTTTCTTTTTGGGAGCAGTTGCAACAAATCGCATTTCTGCCCATTACGAAAAAAAATCCCTGCAAAATTACAATGACTATGTTGAAGAATATAATAAAAGGATAGCAAATTACGTTGAAAATATAACAGAATGAAGGAAAAATTGTTGACAGTAAAAATAACTTCTTGTTATAATGAGCTCAAGGAGTATTTATTATGTTACAAAAAGCTTTTTTAGTTTCTATGTCATTGCTGCTGTTCTTTTCTTGCAGCGATTCTGTTTCGGATTCCAATTCAACTGATGAAAATTCTGCTTCTTATGCAAAGTACAATTTTGGCAGTTATTCAGAATTTGGAAGTGATTTGGACAAAGCGTTTAGAGCGGTTGATTCTAGCAGAACAGCAATTTCTTCTGAAGACGATGCTGATTATTATGTTCTTCCAGAAGACCAAACAGGAACAGGATTTCTTGTTGAAAGCAAATATGTTTCTGATTTAGCCGCTTTATATATTCAGGAAATTGAAGAAATTCTAGACAAGGATTATTCTGAACTGGAAGAACTTTTAGATGAAATTTCAAAAGTTGAGTTAAGGGCTTTAGAGAGTCTTGCTGGTGCAGACTTGGATAATGTTATGTATTTTGCTGAATCAACAAAAACAACATTTGCATATTTTTCTGAAATTGATGATGATAGTGTTGATGCTCGCGGCTTAAAATCATGGGCCAAGAAAAAAATAAAAAGAAATGCAAAAAGAATTTACAAGGCTTGTGTGTCTGCTTTTATTGGAGTTGTTAAGGCTTTAGCAACAGGTTCTGATGTAATAAAAGGTGCTGCAGCTGGTGCAAATGCAGGATACAAAAAAGATGCTGTAGTTGTTTCTGGTACTATAAGGTTTTAGTATCTATGTGGGAGTATTTTTATGAGAAAGTTTCTTTTAGGTTTTATAATGATGATATTTTGTTTTTCTGTTGTTGCGCAAGAAGACAAAGAAAACAATGAAATCTCTTTTTCAGAACAGACTGCTTTTCAAAAAATAATTCATCAAGATGGATTTTTTTCTGTAAATAAGTTTCAGTTTTCTGATGGAACAAAAATAAAAAATAGAAAGGAGCTTAATGCTGCTTTGTATAATATTCCTGAGGCAAAAAAACTTTCAAAAAAAGCCAGTTTTTGGCGTGGCATGACATGGCTTTCAATAGCTGGTGCAGTTGGATTTTCTGTGGCTTCTGCTTGTGTTGATGATACAAATTCTTATGTTGCTGACAACCTTGCTATTGCGGGAGCAACTTGTGTTTATTCACTTTTTTTGTTCCCAGTATTTGAATACTCATACAGAAATCGTGCAGTAGACAAGTATAATCAGTTTGTTTTTGAAAATTAAAATTTGAATTCCCATGCTAATTGCATGGGAATAACTATTAGCGTACTTTATTATCTAAAAAGTAATAAGTTGGATCTTACATGAAAAAGAGTTTTATAGTTTTGCTGATTTCTGTTCTTTTTTGTGGAAATGTTTTTGCGCAGGAATCTTCTGACAATGAAATTGTGTTTCCGCAGATAATAGTTCGTTCTGAAAATTTATTTTCGTTTTCACAGTTTGAATTTCTTGACGGAACAAAAATTAAAAACAACAAAGAGCTGAATGTTCTTTTAAAAGGCGTTCCTGAAAATTCAAAATTTTTAAGAAAAGCTAATTTTTGGAAGACAATGACTTTTGTATCCACGGCGGCTGGCTTGGGATGCTTGGGCGCAACGGCTTTTGTGGACAGCGATTGTGCTGTGGAAAGTTTGTGCCTTGGTGCTGTAGGTTGTCTTGTGGTTGATTTGTTCTCTTGCTTTATGAGCGTTTCTTATAAAAACATTGCGCTTGACAATTATAATCTTTACGCATTGCAGTTGGAACGGAAGCGTTAAAAAGAGGTTCTTCCTTATGAGAAAGTTTGTTTTAGGTTTTATTTTGCTTCTTTGCTTTTCTGTTTTTGCGCAGGAAAATGAAAACTGCGGAATTATTTTTTCTACTCAGTCAGTTTTTCAAAAAATGATTCAGCATGATGGACTTTTTTCTTTGGACAAATTTCAGTTTGCTGGCGGAAAAAATGCAGAAATCAAAACAGACTTTGACGCTTCCTTGCGCATTATTGAAGAAGCTAAGTTTTTGTCAGAAAAAGCTGATTTTTGCCGGAACATGAGTTGGGCTTCTTTTATGGGCGCGGTCGGCTGTACTGCAATTGGCGCATTAAACAACAATCTTTCTTGTGATACAGACAACGCTTTGTTTGACATTGTTTCCAATTGTGTGCTTTCACTTTTTTATTTTCCTTTGTGCGAATCTTCCTACAGAAATGGCGCGGCTGAAAAATATAATCAGTTTGGTTTAATTGATTGACAAAGAAAATAACGCGCGTTACAGAATATGCACAGGAAATTTTTCTTTTTAAAGACCAGTCGCTTCGTCAATTCCCATCATTATGTTCATGCACTGGACAGCCGCTCCGCTTGCGCCTTTTCCGAGGTTGTCAAAACGGCTCGTTATTGTAATTCGCTCGTCGTTTCCGCAGACAAAAATCTGCATATTGTTTGTTCCTGACAATGTGTTTGCCGCGATAAAATTGTCCTGCAAAATTCCTTCACCAAGAAAATCCGCGGTTTTTACAAAATGACAGCCCTTGTAATGCTCCTTGAATGTTTCGCAGATTTCTTTTGCGCTCATTTTCTTTTCCAAAAGCCTTGAATAAAGCGAAATTGTAACTGTCATTCCCTGAAAATAATCGCATACATAAGGATTGAAAATTGGCTTGTAATTTAAGCCGCTTACCTTTTGCATTTCTGGCAAATGCTTGTGTTCCTGTGTGAGGGCATAAAGGCGCGGACTTTTTAGCTCTGGATTGCGGTTTGAATCTTCGTATTGCGCGATTGCTTTTTTTCCGGCTCCTGAATATCCAGAAACCGCATGGCAGACAATCGGATAATCCGCAGAAATTATTCCATGTTTTACAAGCGGAAAGCAAATTGAGGCGAATCCTGAAGCATAGCAACCAGGCGTTGCGACTCTGCTTGAATTTATAATTTTTTCACGGTGCGCAGGGGAAAGCTCAGGAAATCCATAAGCCCAGTCAGGGTTTATACGGTGCGCTGTAGAAGCGTCTATGATTTTTGTTTTTGGATTTGTGCAAAGACTTACGGCTTCTATGCTGGCGGCATCCGGAAGGCATAAAAATGTAAAATCAGACTCGTTGATAAACTTTGCACGTTCTGCAGAGTCTTTGCGTTTGTCTTCATCGATAAGCAGGATTTCAATGTCTTTTCTGTTTTCAAAACGTTCAAAAATTTTTAAGCCTGTAGTTCCTTCTTTTCCGTCGATAAAGATTTTGTATGCCATAAGACGCCTCTTTTTGATGTAACTTTATAAAGTTAGTTTTTTTATAGGATATATAGAATAAAAACTTAGATTGTGCATCAAGTGCTGAAATGATATACTTTAGGAATGAAAGATTCAATATTTATGAAAAAAATTGTTTTTAACTTTTTAGTTGCTTTTGCTTCAGTTTGCTTTTTTTCATGCGTGTCAACAAAGGTTGAAGTTCCAGACAATGCTTCAAGTCTTGAAATAATTCAGCTTGCACAGACTGCATTGGACAAGGGGAGCGCAAAAAAATCTTTGCAGTATTATGAAATTCTTTTGCAGCGTTACGGAATGAACACTGCCATTTATATAGAAGGCCGCTACGAAATTGCGCATATTTATGTTAAGCAGAAAAAATACAGCAAGGCAGAGCCAATCATAAATGAAATTCTTGAAATTTATAATGCAAGCCAGCCTGGACAGTTTCCCGGCGCATACAGAAAACTTGTCCAGAAAGACTTTGAAAAAATTCAAAACAGAAAACGCAATTAATCCGCGGATTTTCCTTTTTCATCAGGAACGATAATGCAGTCTAGCGTGATTCCTTTTTCACTTGCAAGCTGCATTACTTTTTCCTGCGTTATTTTTCTTGGACCTCTTGGCTTTGGATGCGGTTCAGCGTCTCCAAGAAGAATGATTTTTCTTTGCGCGTCATTTCTCCATTCATAGAAATTTATTGAAGCAAAAAGAGCTTCATGCACAGCTTCTGGAATGTCGCCGCCTTCGTTTCCGTGGATTATGACGGAATCCAATTGCTTTTTGATTTTTTTAGGCTCTCTTGTAAAGTCAAAGAATTTTACAGGAAGTCCTTTGTAGTTATAGGAGTCGTTGTAGTCCCTGTAAAGCAAAAGCGCAATTCTTAAGTCTTCAAATTCCTTTGCCTGTTCGATAAACTCTGGAATCCATTTTTTGCGAAGAACTTCCAGGTCGTCTTTCATGCTGCCGGTTGTGTCTATTGCAAGCACGATGTCCGCTCTTGTCTTCGGCGTGATTCTTTCTACGGAATCCAGTAAGTCCTGAACAAGATTTTCCGGCTTGGAATAATACAAAAATCCGCCGCCTTCATTTGCAAGCTGCGAAAATTTTTCTACCGCCAAAGGATTGTAGTCATCTGTTAAAATCGGCTTTTCTTCTTTCTGCGGAATTATTTGCGGCTCTTCATTTACTTCTGGCTCTGGAATTTCTTCAAGCGCGGCTTCGGCTTTTGTAGGCTCTTTTTCCTTTGGAGCTTTACCTATGTCGAACATAAACGGATTGTCCATGTATTTGCCAGTGTAGTCGCCGTAAGGTTTTTCAAATGTGCGGATATTTATAAAAACACCTTTCCCTATTTGAACAGAACCGTTGCGCGACCAAGGATAGCCAAAATAAATCGTGTTTGGAATAAAAATGTGGAATGCTTGTCCAAGCTCAGGATGATTTTCCACAGTTGAAGAAATCAGGCTGTATTTTGAATATTCAGAATGAAGCTCTTTTCCGTCCAAGTAGCGGATTTCGTTTCCGTTTGTTTCGTTCCATTCTGTGGCGCGGTAAGCGTAGTTTGGCTCTTTTCCGTTTGGATCTTTTGTGGTTTCAACCAGCATTACGCTGCTTATTGCAGGCTTCTTCCTTATAAAAAGATCAACTCCTTCACGTTCGCCCGAATCTGAAAATTTTTCCTTTACTGATATGTCGTTTGCCAGAATTTGCATTTGCGGCAGTTCAACAATCCGAGTCTGCTGTGCAAAGGCAATTCCTAGTGAGATTATGGTAAAGAACAAAATGCGCTTTTTCATGATTTTATTATCGGAGTGTATTTCCTTGAGATGAAGTGTAAAATTTATTTATGCTAAAAGAAGAGAATATTTTTACAAAAATGTTTTGGATTTATACGTTGAAAATTGAAAAATGTGTGATATAATAATAGTCTATAAAAATTTTAGTTTTCAAGAACAGTTTTAGCATTTTAATTATGCCGTAAATAGTTCCAATTTAAAAATAAAGGCGAAGGTATTTTGGACACAAACAAAATTAAAAATTCAGATTTTTCTCAAGTTGATATTTCTTATTTTTTTAACAATGATGAAAATATTAAAAATGAAATTATTCAGACTGGAATTATTGTTTTTACAGATTATCAGCAGAAACTTATAAAAAAACTTCAGGATGCGCTTGAAAAGACTGCTCCAGACAGACTGGCACGGCTTCAGGAAAGGCTTGATGACGTTACAAGTCTTGCTCAAGCGATTGCACGCTTTCCGTCTTTGCTTGAGCGGGCGAACACAACAACTTCCACAAGAACGCCGATGGCTTTGGTTGAAAGCATTATTTCGTATCAAGAGGAAGGCGATACTGTTCTTCACATGCCGTCAAAAGCTATTCTAGGAAAAGGATTTCTTGTGGCGAAAATACACACTTTTTTTTCAATGTCGAAGCTTGCAAAAAATTACGCCCTAATGGATGAAAAAGAAGTCAAGGAGTATTATGACGAAACTGTTTCCATGATGTTTACACTTATGGCGGAAGATGTCTACATGAACCTTATAAAGGACAAGTCTGTTTCTATTGATTTGCGCCGTGAACTTGCCAATTCCCTTATAATCCTTTGGGAGCACAGAAGCGACCAGACAATTTCTGATATTGCGCCTGTTTTGCAGGCTGTTTGGTCTACTCGCCGCCGTCTTGCTCCCGCTTTTGGCTCCATGATGGGAACGAGTGAGCTTATGATGGTTACGTTCCAGATGGACGATCAGTGGGGCGCATTTATAAAGGAAAAACTTAGCGAACCGGATGTTGCACAGGCAATGGAGGAATTCCTGTTCGGAGTTTCTTATGAGCAAATTTTGCGTCTTAAAGGAATTTTGCGTGATCAAGGCGTAAAGTCGATTGGACGTGATGAAGTAAGTTCATATCTTGGCGAGCGTGTAAAAACAGACATAAACCTTGACTATAGAGATTTTTATCTTTTGTATACAGTTCGCCGTGATAATGCAAGGGCAAGGCAAAGGCTTCATATTGAAGGTCCGAAAAATACGCTTGAAGACCACTTTATCCGTTTTATAATGGAAAAAAATCAGGAAAAGCAGAAAAATGATACTTTTGCAAAAAATTGAATTTCTTTAATATGTTGCGGGTAAAAAAAATGAGCGAAGACGAAAATAAAAGACAATATCAGTTTGGAGAAAAATTAAGAGCTGTCCGTGAAAGAAAGCATTTGACATTAAAAGCTGTGGCGGCGCACGCAAAGGTTAGTGAAAGTCTCGTTTCCCAGATTGAGCGGAATAAAGTTTCTCCTGCTATAGATACATTGCTTGATATTGCCGATGCCTTGGATATAAGCCTTGAATTCCTTTTTGAAGAATACAGCCGCCGCCGTCCAGTTTCTGTGATTCACCGTGAAGACCGCCGCAAAATCAACGAGGAGGATGTTGTTTACGAAGAGCTTTCAGATCCGTTTTCCGGGAATGGTGAAAATTCATTTGAAAGCTACACGATAAATATTCCTGTTGGAAGCCGTACTCACCGCGGAAGCTACGGTCATATTGGAAAAGAAATGGGGCTTGTTGTTCAAGGCGAAGGAATTCTTCACTACGGAAACAAAGAAATTGCTTTAAAAGAAGGCGACAGCATCACGTTCAACGCAGGTTCTCCCCATACTTTGGAAAATACAGGCTCTGTTGAATTAAAGGCGATTTGGATGGTTACTCCTGCCCAGAAATTCAACGCGTAATTTTTTTATTTTAGCATTGCCATGTCTGGTTGAATTCTTCCTCTGTACAGGGCAAACGCATTATAAATGTATTCAGCATAAAACTGGCTCCCAGACACGGTTTTCTGGTTCAAAATCGCGCAATAATGCGCTACACGCTGATTGTTGCAAAGTAACTATAGAATTGCCCGCTCACGCGGTCGCAGCAATCAGAGTGTTTTTGCCCCCAGAAACCGTTCCTTCGCGCAAACTTTACTTAAATTATTTATAATGCGTTTACCCTGTTCCTCTGTATTTTTCACGTTGAATTTTTGATTGTATTCCTATATATTATAATATGAATTCTTATTTTTAAATAAAAAAGGTGATTTTTATATGGAAAATAATAGCTTAGGTGAGATTTCTTCATTGACCCCTGCAGTCCGTCCAATCAGGATGGGAATCGATGTTGGTTCAACCACGGTAAAAGTTGTTGCGCTTGGAGAAAATGATGAGCTTTTGTACGGAGCTTATGAGCGGCACCGGGCTGATATTAGAAATACAATTATTACTGTTGTAAATAAAGCCTTTGATTCGCTTGAAGAAGTTCTTCCGGCGAAGGAAAATCAGACTGTCAGCGTTAAGGTTACTGGTTCTGGCGGACTTTCTGTTTCCCAGTGGCTGAATATTCCGTTTATTCAGGAAGTTGTTGCCGCTACTACCGCTGTAAGAAAAATTATTCCGCAGACGGATGTTGTGATTGAGCTTGGCGGCGAAGATGCGAAAATCACTTATTTTAAAGGCGGAGTTGAACAACGCATGAACGGAACTTGCGCTGGAGGAACTGGAGCTTTTATTGATCAGATGGCGGCTCTTTTGGAAACTGATGCTTCCGGACTTAACGAGCTTGCCCGCGGAGCAACCACAATTTATCCAATTGCCGCCCGTTGCGGAGTTTTTGCAAAGACTGATGTTCAGCCTTTGATTAATGAAGGTGCGCGCCGTGAAGATATTGCGGCTTCTATTTTTCAGGCAGTTGTAAGCCAGACAATTTCTGGGCTTGCTTGCGGAAAGCCGATCCGCGGAAATGTCGCATTTTTGGGCGGACCGCTTCACTTTTTGGATCAGCTTAGGGAACGCTTTGTAATTACATTGAAGCTTGGGGCGGAGCAGACAATTGTTCCAGAAAACAGCCAGCTTTTTGTTGCTTCGGGTGCGGCTTATTCAGCTGAACGGGAAATAAAATGCGTAACTCCTTCTAGCAAAAATGGAACATTTCCTACTATAAAACAGTTCAGGGAAAGCCTTAAAAATCTTGTTGGCGCGGAAATGCAGGAAGTTCAGCGACTTGAGCCGTTGTTTACAACTCAGGAAGAACTTGACGAATTCAATAAGCGCCATTCACAGGAAAAAGCCAGCACTGGAGACTTGGAGTCAACTGAAGGTCCTGTTTTTCTTGGACTTGATGCCGGCTCTACAACAACAAAGGCTGTTCTGATTGATACAAAGGGACGCATTTTGTGGCGTTTCTACGATGTGAATGCAGGAAATCCTGTTGACTTGGCTGTAAAAGTTCTAAAAAGCCTTTATAAAATTCTTCCTGAAAAATGCTATATTGCGCGTTCTGTTTCTACAGGTTACGGCGAAGCTTTATTTCAGGCTGCCCTTGGAGTTGATGCTGGCGAAGTTGAAACTATAACTCATTACCGGGCGGCGGATTTTTTTGTTCCTGGCGTTGAATTCCTTTTGGACATAGGCGGACAGGATATGAAGTGCCTTAGAATGAAAGACGGCGCGATTGTTTCCATTCAGCTTAATGAAGCCTGCTCTGCGGGTTGCGGTTCGTTCCTTGACAATTTTGCGCGCACAATGGGAATGAGCGTTCAGGAATTTTCAAAGATTGCGCTTATGGCAAAAAAGCCAGTTGACCTTGGAACTCGCTGCACGGTTTTTATGAACAGCCGTGTAAAGCAGGCTCAAAAGGAAGGCGCGGAAGTTGCGGACATTTCAGCGGGACTTTCTTATTCGGTAATAAAAAACGCGCTCTTTAAAGTAATAAAACTTCGCAAGGCAAGCGATATTGGCAAAAAAGTTGTTGTTCAAGGCGGAACTTTCTTTAATGATGCGGTTCTTCGTGCGTTTGAAAAAATTGCCGGTGTAAACGTTTATCGTCCTGATGTTGCGGGGCTTATGGGAGCTTACGGTTCTGCGCTTATTGCGATGGATCAGTGGGAAGATTTACGCCGTCCAAAGCCGGATGATCCTGACCAGACTCCTAAATTTGTAAAAAGCGGCATTGCGACTTTGAATCAGCTTGAGTCATTTAAAGTTGACCTTGAGCTTCGTCGCTGCGGAAAATGCTCTAACAATTGTCTTCTTACAATAAATACATTCTCTACTTCTGGAACTGAAGTCGGAGAAAAACGCGCTGTAAGAAAATTTGTTACAGGAAACAGATGTGAGCGCGGAGCAGAACTTGAAGAAAAAACTTCAGTTGTAGATGCAAGCAACAAGCCTTCCGAAGATGAAACTGAAAAAAATCTTCCGAACCTTTTTGAATGGAAATACAAGAGGCTTTTTGGACATTATATTCCGCTTAAGCCGGATGAAGCTGTTATGGGGGATGTTGGAATTCCGCGCGTTTTGAATATGTATGAGAATTATCCGCTGTGGTTTACTTTCTTTACAAAGCTTGGATTCCGTGTGCGCCTTTCTCCTCGTTCTAGCCGTGCAATTTATGAAAAAGGCCTTGAGACAATTCCGTCGGAAAGCGTTTGCTATCCTGGAAAAATTTCCCACGGTCATGTGGAAAGTCTTCTTCAGCAGGGGATAAAATTTATTTTCTATCCGTGCGTTCCTTACGAAACAAAAGAGGATCCGGGAGCTGGAAATCATTACAACTGCCCGATTGTTACAAGCTATCCTGAAGTTTTGCGCAATAACGTTGAGCAGCTTCGTCAGGACGATTCTGTTTTGTTTATGAATCCGTTCCTGCCGGTTTATGACAAGCAGCGTTTAAAGGAGCGTCTTTTTGAAGAGCTTTCCCTTAAGTTTAAAAAGCTTACCCGTCAGAAAATAAATGAAGCTGTGGATGCAGCTTGGGCTGAGCAGGAAAAATTCAGGAAAGATGTTCAGGAAAAAGGCGAAGAAGCCCTAGAAGAGACAATCCGCCGTGGTGCAAATGGAATTGTTCTTGCAGGACGTCCTTATCATCTTGATCCGGAAATCAACCACGGAATTCCAGAAATGATAAACGGCTTGGGAATGGCTGTGTTCACGGAAGATTCGGTTGCGCACCTTGGTTCTATTGAGCGTCCGTTAAGAATTATTGACCAGTGGACTTATCATAACAGGCTTTACCGTGCAGGAGCTTTTGTAAGCGGAATGGCAAACTTGGAGCTTGTTCAGCTTACATCTTTTGGCTGCGGACTTGATGCCGTTACTTCTGATCAAGTTGATGAAATTATGAAGTCAAAAAGCAGAATGTATACGCTCATAAAAATTGATGAAGGCTCGAATCTTGGCGCGGTAAGAATTAGAATCCGCTCTTTGATTGCCGCTGTAAAAGCCCGCGAAAGGAACAGAACAAAGCTTTCTATAAAACCAGCTTCGTATAAACGTCAGGTTTTCACCAAGGAAATGAAAAAGAAGCACACAATTATCGGACCGCAGATGAGCCCGATTCACTTTAAGCTTCTTCAGAAAGCGATGGAGTATTCCGGCTACAATTTTGTTGTCCTTGACGCTGTAGATCCGATGGCTGTTGAAACTGGACTTAAATATGTAAACAACGACGCTTGCTATCCTTCGATTCTTGTTGCAGGCCAGATGATTGCTGCTCTTCAAAGCGGAAAATTCGATTTGAACAATACGAGCCTGATTATTACGCAGACTGGAGGCGGATGCCGAGCTACAAACTACATTGGATTTATCCGCCGTGCCTTGAATGACGCAGGGTTCAGCAAGATTCCGGTTATTTCTATGAGCACTCAGGGATTTGAAAAAAATCCGGGCTGGACTTATACTCCGGGAATGCTTATTAGGCTTGTCCGTTCCATTATGCTTGGTGATTTGCTTATGCGCGTTTTGTATAGAACTCGCCCTTACGAAGCTGTTTCTGGAAGCGCAAATGCTCTTTATGAAAAATGGAATGCAAGATGTGAAATCGCATTGAAATCGCTTTCCGTGTTTAAATATAGAAAGCTTATCCGCGGAATTATAAAGGACTTTGACAATCTGCCTCTGCTTCCTGTAAAAAAGCCGCGTGTCGGTGTTGTTGGTGAAATTCTTGTTAAGTTCCATCCGACTGCGAATAACGACATTGTAAATGTAATTGAAAGTGAAGGCGCGGAATGCGTTATGCCGGATTTGGCAGACTTTTTGTTTTATACTTTCAGCACTGGAATTTTCCGGCACAGACAGCTTGCGTTCGACAAGAAAACTGAAAAAAATGCGCGTCTTATGGTTTGGGCTGTTGAGCTTTTCCGCGGATACATAAAAAAACAGCTTAAAAAAAGCCACCGTTTTGATCCGCCGAATTTGATTTACGACATGATGAAAGGCGTTGACGATATTGTTCAGCTTGGAAACATAACTGGCGAAGGTTGGTTCCTTACTGCGGAAATGGTCGAGCTGATTCATTCTGGCTGCCCTAGCATTGCGTGTGTTCAGCCTTTTGCTTGTCTTCCGAACCACGTTACAGGAAAAGGAATGATAAAGGAATTGCGCCGTCGTTATCCTGAGTCGAATATTTCTGCGATTGACTATGATCCGGGCTCAAGTGAAGTTAACCAACTGAACCGTCTGAAGCTTCTTTTGAGCAACGCACCTGTTGGCAAGCATCCGGACGAAGAGGCGGACGGAATGATTCATCAGCCGGATAAAAAAGTTGTTAAGCCGGAAATTCAAATGGCGGAAGGCGCTTTCATAGATCCAGAGCCTGTTGAAATGAAAGATGTGCCTGTAATCTAAAGGCTTTTGCATTGTTTATAAAATTGACTGGAGCTTATTTTGAAAATAAAAATTTTAGTTTTCTCTTTTGTCTTTTTATTTTTTGGAATTGCGTTTGCTGAATACAACTCTTTTGCAATTCCAGATTCTGCGGAAATTCGGCGGACTATAGTTGACTCATGGATTTCCGCACCAGTTTCCGAAGTTAGAAATTATAAAGAAGACTTAAGAAAAAACAGAATCGGCGAAACTTTTCAAATCCGAATGGAAGAAAACAAAACTGAATTTTCAGTGATTGTTGCTCCGCGTTCGGAACTTGATGTTGATTTGATAAACGGAGACAGCCACAGAATTGTCCGTGCGGCAGTTTATCCAAAAGGGGCGGCAGGAAGCTGGGTTCTTTTTAGGGAAAAAAATAGCGGAAAGCCTTTGCGTGTTGAATGGCATTTTAATCCTGATCCGGATGTTTTTCTTGTATTCCGTCCGCAGGCTCAGAAAACTTTGGTTGACATGAGCGTGTTTGGCTCTTTCGCCGCAAAATCTGTTCCGCTTGGAGTTCCGTTTGAGCGTATTTATACAGCTGGATTTCAGGATGTAAAAAACTGGACTCAAAAGACTCTTCCATGGGAAAAAGTTTCTGTTGAAACTGGACTCTACCGTGATTCACTTATGATGGCGGGAATTATAAAATCGAATTTGGATTCAATTGTTTTTACTGAAGATGCTTGCTACGATTCCAAAGGAAAACTGAAATCTGTTATTACCGGCAAAGATTACATTTTAAAAGATGAAAGTGGATTTGAAATTTCGCTTGATGAAAAAAAACTTTATTTGTCGGGTGCAGGATTTTTAAAATGGATTGTCGATGGAATTGTTGAGCCTGCAACTGGGCTTGGAACTTCGATTTCTGATTTGACAGAGCCGACTGTTGAATTTGATTCTGTTGGAAAAATCGGAGTAATGTCGCAGGAATGGAATTTGTATTTTACTTTGGACTGGTGCAGAAATCTTGCGGCAAAGGCATATTCAGTCCGCTCAAGAAGAAATGTTGATTTTAAATCTGCCGGGCTTGACGTGAATAAAAATTATTTTGCATCTGAAGTTTCAGGCGGAAAAATTTCAACTTCTTCTGGCTACATAAAAAATACAGGATATTCAATTGAAAAAATAAAATCTGTGCTTTACGTTCTTGCGGTAACAGAGCCATCTTGGTTTTACCTTGCCGCAATTCGCCAAGGTTCTTGCTTAAAGCCTGATGAGCTTGTATTTAATAATTGCGCGGTTTTCTTTCCTTATTTTGACAACAATGGAAAATTCGGCTGCTTTGTTTTTGAGCAAGGAAAAGAAATTTCATTGGAAAAATTTGTGAAAAAATATAAAGACGCATACATCCATCTGGAGCGAGTAAAGTCGTTAGAGGCTTTTTTCCCTTATGAAAAAAAATAAAGTTCTAAAAAATTTATTCTTATGTTTTTTCGTTGTGGCTGGAGGAGCTTGCTTTTCTATTTCAAAAGACTCCGCATTGTTCAAGAAAATACATTCGGCTTATTCCGGCGCGGATTATCCTGCTGTCATTGAATACTCTTCTCGTCTGCAAAAAGATTTTTCTTCTTCTCCATTTTTGGAAAAAGCCTTGCTTTGCAAAGGTGAAAGCTTTTTTTATCTTGGACGTTTTGAAGACTCGATTCAAACTTTGAATGAATTGTCTTCATCTGAAAAAAATGAAACGAAAATTTTTTCCAATTACTGGAAAGGCCGTTCAGAATTTTCGTTGGAAGATTTTAATGCGGCATTGAATTCTTTTTATAATTCTTCTTCAATTTCTTCTGACTTCAATAAAAAAAACAAAGAAATAAATTTCGTTTATAGAAATTCAATTTATTATGCAGGACTTTGCAATTACTTTTTGCATCAATATGAAAAATGCATTCCGATTTTTGAATCAATAGTTTCTAGCAACGAATACGAAAATGATATTTTTTGCAGCTCATTGCAAATTCTTTTTGACTGCTACACAAACGAAAATGAATATTCAAAGCTTGTAAAAAAATATAAAGAACTTTCGCCGCAAAATATTTCTTGCTACTGGAATGTTTCTTTTGCCGCAGGAAATGCTTTTGAAAAACTTGGACAAAAAAAAGATGCTTTTGCTTGTTATGAAAAAATCGCTTTAAATGCGGAACTTCCTTTGTCTGCCCAGGCATTGCAAAAAGCGTGTTATGTTTCTACAGAAGACTTTCCGTTGCTGCTTGAAAAAGCGAAATCTGCATTGTCATGTGAAAATTCACTTTTGTCAGAATTTTGGATTCGGCTTGGAATTGACTCTTTTGAAAAAAATGATTTTGATTCCGCGCAAAAATATTTTTCAAATGCGGAGGACTCTGATTCAGAAAAAAAATATTCGTCGCTGATAGGGCTTTATAAAGCCGAACTTGCTTCTGAAAATAAAATTGCAATTCTTGATTATTATTCAGCAAAAAGAATTGACAAAAAATATTATGCGGAATATGAGCTTGCTTACGCACAACAGTATGCGGCTTTGAGTGATTTTAAAAATTCTCTTGTTCATGCAAAAAATGCTTATGAAAAAACTTCTCCAGAAAAAAAGCAGATTAAGCAAAAATCGTTCTATTATTATTGCCTGGGACTTTATTCAACAGGAAAATCAAAACAGGCAATTTCTCTTATAGAAAAATCAAAAGAAAATTCTGATGCAGAAAGCAAGTATTTTTTTTCACAGAAAATTTTATATGCAAGATGTCTCGCTGAAAATGGGAATCTTGAATCTGCTGAAAAAATTTATAAAAACTTTTTTGAGAAATCGCAGCTGAACAATGAACAAAAATATGATTACGCAAAAATACTTTTTTCACTTGGAAATATGAGCGAATGTAAAAAAGTTGCGGATTCTTCTTCTGTTTCTGATGCAGTTTACATTTCCGCTTTGGCTTCATTTAATATGCAAGACTGGAAAAATTCTTCAACTGGATTTTTTAAGTTTATTGCAGAAAATTCAAAGTCTTCTAAAATTTCATTTGCGGAATTCTATTACGGATATTCCTTGTATAAAATGGGAGAATCTGCAGAAGCTTTTAATACTCTTAAAAATTTTTCTGAAAAATATCCAGAAAGTTCTTTGTGCTATTCATCTTGTATTGTATCTGCAAATTCTGCGTTAAAAAATTTTGATTTTGAAAATGCAATTGTTCAGGCAAAGAAAGCCTTGAGTTTTTTTTCATCGCAGGAAGAAAAAGAAAATTCAGTTTTGCTTTGCGCTTCTATTTATTCTGATTCAGAAAAATATCAGGACGCTATAAAATTTCTTGAGCCTTATGCAAATAATACTTCTGTGTTTTCTATTCGTTGCCGTTATCAAATTGCGCTTTTGAATTCACGTATTGGAAAAATTTCTGAAGCTGACAAAATTTTTTCTGAGATTCAAAATAAATTTTATAATTCTCCTTTTGCGGATGAAAGTTCTTTTAGACGCGCGGATTTGTATTACAATTTAAAGAATTATGAAACTGCAGCAATGCGTTTTTCCGAATATCAAAGAAAATTTCCTAAAGGAAAATTTATTGATGCCTCGTATTATTGTTCCGCTGATTCGTATAGAAAACTGGCGCAAATTGAAAAATCAGTTTTGCAATATAAAATTCTTGTGGAAAATTTTCCAAAAAGCACTTTCATTTATAATGCTAGAAAAAATCTTTCAGAAATTTTTGAAGAGCAGAAAAAATACGAAGATGCGCTTGAACAGCAGAAATTTATTCTTTTAATTGCTGATTCTGAAGAGCAAAGAAAGACTGCGGAACAAAAAATCAGTTTCTTGAAGAATTTGATTTCTGGAGAAAATTCAGACCTTGCATTGCTTGAAAAGCGTTACGTTGAAAATTCTAAAACTGCAACTTTTGAAGGCAGAATAGCAGGAACTGAACTTGCAGAATTTTTAATTCAAAATGAACAGCCGAAAAAAGAAGTTTTTGAACTTGCGGAATCTCTTTTTAAAATTCAATCATCTGAAAAAAATCAGGCTGCTGAAAGTTCTTATGCTGCAAGAACTGCATTTGTCTGCGCAAGATATTTGAGGTTTCTGAATAAAAATAAAGAAGCCGCGCAAAGATTTTTGGTATGTGCCGAGTTTGCTAGAAAGTCTGAAAATGATGAGCTTGCGCAAAAAGCAATTTATGGAGCGGCAGAATCTTTTGATGCCGCAAAACTTTATGCTGATTCTGAAAATTCCGCAAAAACTTTGCTGGAACTTTATCCGAAAAGCAGTTACAAGTCCGCTGCCCAGAAGTTTATAAAAAATAATTAGGAGCAAGTGAAAGTTAAAATGAAAAATGTCAAGAATATATTTTATTTATTTTGTGTTGCTTTTTTTTCTGCGCCTTTATTTTCTCAAACTGAAAATGTGACTTTGCCAGATATAACGACGACTGTTTCTGGCGAAGTTGTTGCAGCCGGAAAAGATGCGTTGCCCGATTTTTCTAAAATTGTTCCAGATGATAAGAAAGTTGATTCTGTTCTTCCTGTTTTTGCAGAAGAAAATGTCAGTTTTGATGAAGAGCCGGTTGCTGATTTTTCTTTTGGAGAGGCAAAGGCAATTTTTGCGCAAGGACTTGTTGGAGGCGGATTCCCGGGAGATTTTATCGGAGATTTTTCTGTTTATAAATCCATTGGAGAAAATCCGTTTAAAATTGAATTTTCACATCTTAGTAAAAATGGATATGGAAAGCACAAGGCTGGTGATGGATTTTTTAACAGCAGTACAAGGCTTTTCGCTGAAAAAACTATTACTGCAAAAAGTACGGATTTTGTAATTGGCGGCGAATACAAAAAAAATGAAACCGGTCTTCAGTCCGTAAGTCCGTTTTTTTATGATTTGAATTCTCAAGAAGCTTTTGGAAATTTTTCTGTAAGAAAAAATTTTTCACATGGATTTGGATTTGAATCTAAAACTGGCGGCTCTTGGTACAACCGATATGCTGGAATCGCTGACGGTAAAAATGATTTTTTGAAACAAGAAAAAAATATTGATGTTGTATATTTGAATCAAAATTTAAATTTTTCATGGAGCGGAAAAAACTTCTTTTTTGGTTTGAATGGCAAACTTGATTATGGAACTCTAGCTGGAAATTTTGATTCTGTTGAAATTGAAAATATTTTTAGAGCGGAAGTTTCTGCGTCTGCTGGATGGAAAAATGATTTTCTTGAAATTTCAGCATCGGGAGGAGTTGCTAGCGGAACTGAAATGGGAACAAGAAATTCTGTTCCGTTCTTTGATGCAGGAATTTCTTTTGCAGGAAAAGATTCTCCTTTGAAAAATAGTTTTTCTTTTGAAGTTCACGGAGGTCTTGACACGTATTTGAATTCACTTTCAGAACTTGAAAATAAATACAAATTTTCGCAGCTTGTTTCTTTACCTTCTGAAGTTTCTGATTGGTTCGCAAATGCGAAAATTTCTGTTCCTGTTTCAAAATTTGCTTCAATTTATTCTTCCGCGGAATTTAGAAAAACTGCTTTTGAAAACGGAACTTGGGAAGCCGTTTATGATTCGAAAATAGATTCTGGAATTTTTGAGATAGCTTCGTCAGATAGAACTCTTTTTTCTACTGATTCAGGATTTTCTTATTTGTGGAATGTTTTTACTTTGAGTGCAGGATGGAAATCGCATTGGATTCATGTTCCAGCTGATGAATTTAAAAATTATATTTCAACTTCCATTTCATTTGATTCAAAAGAAAAATCTTGGGGATTTTCAGTTTCCTTGCAGGAAGATATTGGTTCAGATTCCGATAAATGTCCTTTGCTTGGCGGTGAAGTTTATTACAATGTAAAAGAGTCTATAAAACTTTCTTTTGAACTTTCCGATGCCATAAAATTGTTTGCCGGAAAAGACAGAGATTTTATGAAAACTGATTATCTTGTTCGTGTTGGCTGTGCATCTTTGTTTGCAAAATTTTATTTTTAATTTGAAACTTTTATTTTGATTTTTTATAGGAGCTAAAAATGTTTGAGATTTTAAAGAGCGGCGGAATTGTTATGGTTCCGATTATTGCTTGCGGATTGGTTGCTGTGTTTATTATTGTTGAGCGGTTTCATTATTTTTTTTCAATAAAGAAGCGTGATGAAAAATTCAACAGTGATATTGAAAGTTGTATTTTGAAAAATGATTTTAAGACTGCGGAGTCGGTTTGTGTTCTTGCAGATACTCCTTGTGCAAAGGTTGTAAAAAGTGCTGTTGAACATAGAAATTTTTCAGAGCGTGATTTGAAGGAATTTATTCAGTCGAAACTGGATCTCGCTGTTCCTGAATTTGAAAATAATCTCTCTGCATTGAACACAATTTCAAATGTTTCAACTTTGCTTGGATTGCTGGGCACTGTTACTGGAAATATCAAGGCTTTTGGTGTGCTTGGAAATGGTGGCACAATGGGAGATCCCGCTTTGCTTGCCGGTGCGATTGCTGAGGCTTTAGTTACTACTGTTGCCGGGCTTGTTGTTGCAATTCCTGCGATTATTTTTAGCAGCTATTTTAATTCTCAAGTCAATCACAGCATTACGAGAATGGAGCAGACTGTTACTTCTGTTTTGTTCCGTCTTACAAAAAAAGGCGAGGCTTAAAATGAAAGTTTCCGCGCGAAAAAAAACAAACCCTGTGGTTGATTTGTCTCCTATGCTTGATGTTATTTTTCAGCTCATTTTGTTTTTTTTAGTTTCCACAACATTCAATTTGCTTCCTGCGATAAATGTTAATTTGCCAAAAAGTTCTACTTCGTCCGGAGCGGAATCAAGCGGTATAACAATTTCAGTAGAAGAAAATGGAGCTCTTTGGTTTAACGATGAAAAAGTTTCTGAAAAAGAATTGGCAGCTTTGCTTTCAAATTTTGACACAAAAGAAATTGAGCGCAAAAATTTTCCTGTTTTAATTTCGGCGGATGAAAATGTAAAAAACGGAAAAATTGTTGAGCTGTTTGATATAATCAGAATGAGCGGCTTTGCTTTTGTCAGTTTGAGGACGAGCGGAAAAAAATGACAAGTCTTGAACGGCGCGGAAATGCGATTGCTTTTGCGTTTACTGCATTTTTCTTTTTGGCTTTTTTGATTTTTTCTCTTGCTGTAAAATTTAAACCTCAGGAAAAATTTCAAGTCTTGACGATAAATCTTGCCTCTTTTCCTGTTGAAAAAAAATCTTTGCAGGAAACTACTTTGCAGAAAAAAGATGTTCCTTCAAAAAATCAAAGTTCTAAAGATGTTGAAAAAATAAAACCTGTTGAGCCAAAGAAAATTCCTGAAGAAAAATCAAGTTCTCAAAAAAATAAAATTGTAAAAAATGGATTGCCTGTTTCTTCTGAAAAACAAAAAACTTTTGAAGAGCCAAAAATTAAAAAAAGCGTTGAGCAGCTTATGGCGGAAAACAATTCTTCTGCAAAAAAAACTGCTGAATGGAATGAAAGTTTTTTTGACGATTCGCAAACTGTGCAAAGCAAAAATATTTCCGAAGCGCAAAATAAATCTTCTGTAAAAAGTTCAGTTGAAGGAACTGCTGCAAAAAGTTCAGCTGAAAAAACTTCTGGAGTTTCATCTTCTTCCGAATCGGCTGGAAGTGGAAATGCAGATGTTTCAGAAGAGACAAAAAGTTCTTTGGCTAATATTAAAAATACTTTTTCTTCATCTGTTTCTGGAAATATAAAAAGCAAGACATCTGTTGCTTCTCAAAATTCAGGCGGAAAACTTTCTATAAAAATGTCAGACGGAAAATCAAGAGAGCTTTTGTATCCAAAAAATCCTGTTATATTTATTTCAGAAGAAAACGCAAAACTTGTTGATGAAACAAAAAAAGTAATTGTCCGTTTTAAAGTTCGTGCGGACGGAACTGTTCCTGTAACAGGAATTTCCATACTACCGTCATCGCTTTTGCCTCTGCAGATTCAGGCTGAAATAAAAGAACAAATTCAACTTTGGAGATTTTCCGAGGAATCTTCCGGACTGGACGGAACGGCTTCTTTTGATTATACGCTTGAGATTCGATAATTATTTTTATATAATTGAAATGTATGTTCGAAGAAATAGAAGCAGTCGCATTTGATATTGACGGAACTCTTTATCCGTCTTGGAGACTTTATCTTCTTATGCCGCTGTATGTGATCAAGCATTTAAAGTTTTATCTTCATTATAATAAAATCCGCAAGATTCTTCATAGGACTGCGCCGCTGTCTGATTTTTATGAATTTCAGGCAAGGCTTTTTGCGGAAGAAACAAAATTTTCTGTTGCTGAATCAAAAAAAATCATAAATGATGTTTGCTATGAAGGAATAAAAAAATTTTTCAAAAAGATAAAACCGTACAGTCATGCTTACGAATGTATAAAAAACATGAAATCTGCCGGATTAAAAATCGGAATTCTTTCTGATTTTCCGCCGTCACAAAAAGGTGATATTTGGGGAATAAAAGAACTTTGCGATGTTTGCATTGGCTCAGAAGAATCGGGAGCTTTAAAACCTTCTGTTTATTCTTTTGGAATTTTGAGCAGGAAACTTGATGTTCCGCCGGAAAAAATTCTTTATGTGGGAAACAGCAAAAAATACGATGTTCTTGGCGCAAACAATGCAAAAATGAAAAGCGCATATATTTTAACTGGTTTTCGCCGGATGTTTGGAATAAAACTTCCAGAGGCTGATATTTCATTTAAAAATTATCGTCAGCTTGAAAAAATTGTGTTAAAATAGATAAAACTTCTTTTTAAATAAATTTGGGCGGGAAATAAAAAGTGATTACTATATTAGGAATTGTCATTGCGGTAGTTTTGTCTGCGATTGTTTCTGTTGTTATTCAGCAGACTGGTAAAAATGAAAATTCAATGGAAAAAGTCAAACGCTATGCAAACCAGCGTCAGGCTGAATTCGATGAGTATTTTGAAAAGCAGACGGAATCTATAAAACTTCTTGCAAACGATTTGGACACAAAAGATATTCAAGTTAAGGCTGCGATAAAAAGAATGCAGATGCAGATTGACGAGTGCCGCCAGACTACAGAAAATTTTGAAAATCCTGTTCAGAATATTGAGAACATAAAAAATAAAATTGAAGCTTATGATAAAGTTTTGCAGAATCTTATGGAAATGACAGCCGCAGTTGAACAAAATCTTGATTCTGTAAAAAAAGAAGCCCTTGTTGTGGACAAAGTAAATTCCAGGCTTTCCCGCCAAAATCAAATTCTTGAAGCTGTAGAGAAAAAAGTTTCTGATGTTACAAAACAATTCTCTGTAAAAAATTCTGAGCAGCTCAAGACGATTGGTTCTGATTTGCTGAATCAGTATGAGCAGCGCGCTTCGGAAATTGATGCGACAACAGAAAAAGCCATAAAGCAAAATCAGGCTATTATGGAAAAAATTGAAGACGACATCCGTCAGGCATATTCCAAGGCGATTGACAATGCAAAGCAGCTTGAAGACGAGTCGTTTGCAAAACTCAAAGATGAATCTCAAAAAAGAACTTCCGCTTGTCTTGATGAAGTTGAAGCTCAGACAAAACAAATCACTGCGATTATTGATTCAAGAATTTCTGAAACGCAAAAAAGCCTCGATGATAAAACAAAAATATTCAGTGATTCTTTGAAAGAGCAGACTTCCGCAATTGAAGTAAAATTCAATGAGCGCACACAACGCATTTCAGAAATGATTGACGCGCGTACAAATGTTCTTACCGGCACTTGGACTGAAAAAATTGAATCGCTTGAACAGGAGTTAAAAGAAAGTTCTGAAAACTTTGATTCACGTTTGGAAGATGCCGTTGCTGGTCTTGATAATTCTCTTGCTGAAAAAACTGGTGCGCTTGAAGATAAAATAAATGAATCCGCAGGAACTTTTGAAAGTGAGTTTGCTGACAAAATAAAAGAACTTTCTGACATTGTTGAAAATTCTACTTCAAGGATTGAAGACAAATGTTCTGGAAGAATTTCTGAAATTGAAGAAAAACTTGAGCAGTCATCGTCAGGCATTCAAAATAAATTTTCAGAAAAACTTTCACAGATTGAATCTTATTTCAATGAAACTTCAAATTCTATTGAAGCCGGTTATAAAGAGCGCGCTGATTCTCTTCAAAATGAATTGGAAAATAAATTTTCTTCCTTGCTTGAAACTTTCACAGAGCAAGCGAAAATTTTTGAGGACAAGACTTCAGTCTTTGAAGACAATGTGAAACAAAAATCTGATATTTTCTCTTCTGAACTTGAGTCGAATATTTCTGATTTTTCGGAGCGGCTCAATTCTGAAATTTCTTCACTTGATTCTCAGTTGAATGAGCGCACACAACGCATTTCAGAAATGATTGACGCGCGTACAAATGTTCTTACCGGCACTTGGACTGAAAAAATTGAATCGCTTGAACAGGAGTTAAAAGAAAGTTCTGAAAACTTTGATTCACGTTTGGAAGATGCCGTTGCTGGTCTTGATAATTCTCTTGCTGAAAAAACTGGTGCGCTTGAAGATAAAATAAATGAATCCGCAGGAACTTTTGAAAGTGAGTTTGCTGACAAAATAAAAGAACTTTCTGACATTGTTGAAAATTCTACTTCAAGGATTGAAGACAAATGTTCTGGAAGAATTTCTGAAATTGAAGAAAAACTTGAGCAGTCATCGTCAGGCATTCAAAATAAATTTTCAGAAAAACTTTCACAGATTGAATCTTATTTCAATGAAACTTCAAATTCTATTGAAGCCGGTTATAAAGAGCGCGCTGATTCTCTTCAAAATGAATTGGAAAATAAATTTTCTTCCTTGCTTGAAACTTTCACAGAGCAAGCGAAAATTTTTGAGGACAAGACTTCAGTCTTTGAAGACAATGTGAAACAAAAATCTGATATTTTCTCTTCTGAACTTGAGTCGAATATTTCTGATTTTTCGGAGCGGCTCAATTCTGAAATTTCTTCACTTGATTCTCAGTTGGAAGAAAAAACTTCACGGTTGGAAGAGTTTTTCAAAAGTAACGTGGCTTCCCTTGAAACTGAATACAACTCAAAAACTTCTGACCTTGAAAATTCTTTAGAGCAAAGCTACTCCGATATGTTCTCGAATATTGAAGAAAAAATGAAGGATCTTTCAAAATCTTATGAGGAAAAATGTTCTTCAATGGATTCGACCTTTGCAGATAAAAGCCGTAACGTTATTCAGTTTTTTGAAGATAAAACACGAGAGCTTGAAGAAAACTATGATTTAAAAACAAAGAAGCTGAAAGAATCTTTGGATTTAAATAATGAAAATGCAGAATCCGAAATGAAGAAAAAATCCCAGGCGCTTATTGCTTTGTTCAATGAAAAGTCTTCAAATTTGGATTCAAAACTCAAGGAAAAAATGCGTTCCCTTGATGCTGATTTGGATAAAAATGTTGATGAGCTTAATGCAAAAATAAAACAAAAAACAGGAGCTTCAAACACTTCATTAGAAAATTCTATTTCAAAAATTGAAAATGAAATCCGCCAGAAAACAGCAGCACTTAATACAAGTTTCATTGATAAGTTTGATTCGATTGACAGCATATTTAAAAAGAAACTTGAAGACATAAATAACAAGGCTCTTGCAATTTCCACTGAAATTAAAAACCGCACAGACGGACTTGAAGATGATGTCCGCAGAAAACTTTCAAATCTTACAGAAGATGTAAAAAATCAGACAGCGCAAGCCATTGAAAAATACAAAACGACGACTTCAAATTATACGCAGGATATTGAAGATAGAACTGATGTTTTGCGCAAAGAACTTGCGGAACGAACAGAGGCTCTTGAACGTCAAATTCATGAACGTGCTCAGGAAATTGAAAAGAAACTTGCTGATCTTGAAAATAATGTTGAAACTCAAACTTACGGAGCGATGGAGCAGTATAAGTCCACAACTTCTGAGTACACGCAAAAAATTGAGCAGAATACTAACTCTTTAAAAGAAGAACTTGAAAACAAAACCCGCGATTTGCAGGAACTTATTAATCAGCGCACAAATGAAATTCAGTCTCTTTCAGAAGATGCGATTGTAGATGCAAAGAGTCGTTTTGAAGATGTCCAGAAAATAATTTCTACAAAAACGGATGAAGTTTCTGGAAACGCTCTTGCTTATGTTGAAGATGCGCAAAAGCAGATTGAAGAAAAAACTGACAGCCTTGTTTTAGATGCGAAAACTGCAATTGAAAAAGTTCAAGAACAGATTTCAAGAACAACAGAAAATGTAAATGAAATTACATTGGCGTTAAAGCAGGATGTGAAAGTTAATTCTGAAAAATTGGAAGCTTTGCAGAATTCTATTGAAAACCAGTCTTCTGAACTTGAAAAAAAATACAACGGAATATTTTCTTCTATACTTGAAAAAGCAGAAAAAGATGAAAACGATGCTTATGAAAAATTCAGCAGTTTGAGTTCTGCAAATCTTGACAAGTACAAAGGCGATGTTCAAAAGCGCGTGGACGAAATGCATTCCGATATAAAAACTTCCCTTGGTTCTCTTGATGCGCAGACAAAATCGATAAAGGAAAATATTGACGGAACGCTTTCTTCTATTCTTTCCCGCTACGAGCAAATTGAAAATAATGCAAAAGAAATTTCCGAGCGAATTGAAAATGAAAATGAAAGCAATTCTGAAAAGCTCAAGGAATTTTCTTTGTCAATGCAAAATCAGATTGATGAACTTAATGGAAGTTTGCTTTCCTCTACAAAAAATGTTGCCGCTGAATGTGATGCCCGCCAGACAAAATATCTTGAAGCCTTGGACAAGCAGCTCGATGCTTACAAAAAAGAAATGGAGTATAGGTTTAAAAAATTGAATACTGCCGGAGCTGACGTTGACAAACTTGAATCATCTTTAAGAAAACTTATGGATCAAAGCCAGAAAAAAGTCATAGGCGACTTTGAAAAATTTTCTGAAGGCGCGGAAAAAACTCAGGCTGACTTTGAAAAATCAATTGTTGCAAAATATGAAAAACTAAAAGTTGACTTGGATTCTGTTCAGACTTCACTTGATGAAATTAAAAAAGATTCCGTTGCTAAACTTAGCGCAAAAGTCAAAGTGTTCGAAGATTCATTTACAACTGATCTTGCAAAACGTCAGGATGATGTTGTTCTAAAACTTTCTGACTGGAAAAATAAATTTGACGCGCAGTTTTCTGATTTTACAGCTGAGTATGAAGTTAAACGTGCAGCTTTGGAGAAGCAATATGATGATGCTCTTGCAAAACGAATTTCCGATCTTACAAAGAAAACACTTGAACAGGAAAAGAAATTCCAGACAGCGTTGCTTTCCGGTCAGACAACTGTTCAGGAGCAGATTAATACAGTGAATCAGAAAATTCATGATTTTATTGAGCAGTATAGAAACGAAATTCAAAAAACGATTGAAAATGCGGATGAATATTTAAAGACAGAAACTGACAGTTATAATGAGCGCATGAATGGTCAGCTTGATAAAATTGAGCATGATTTGAATTCCAAGTTTGAAAATTTCCGCGAGATTCTTCTTTCAAAGCAGGAATCTCAGTCGGCAACAATCGATGCGGCTGTGCAGGAATTTACAGCTTGGAAAAACAGTCTTAAAGGAAAATACGAGGATGCCTCGCAGCAAATTGAAGATCAGCTCAAGCTTCTTGCCGACACAAATGATCAAAAAATAAATGACTTGCAAAAAGATTTTTCTGTTGCGGCAAATAAAGCTACAGATGTTCTTGATGATTACGATAAAAAGTCCAAGGCGGCTCTTGCTGATTTCCGTGAGCAATATGAAAATATGCTTGCAAATGTAAAGAAATCAACGGCTGACCAGGAAGATTATGCTGACAAAAAAAGCAAGGAACTCAAAAGCAGATTTGACAAGCAGACTGACGAATATATGCGTGTTTACAACAATGCCTTTGATAAAATCGGCGAGGAGGCGAATAAGCTTCAGTTCCAAATTGATGAAATCAACAAAAGCATTGGAACTTTCAAAACTGAAACGGCGGTCTTTGACAAGGCAGATATTTTGAAAAAACAGCTTGAAACTTCTATTGATGATTTAAACAAAAAAATTTCAGCAGTGAAAAATTTTGAAGAAAAACTAAATGACTTGTCTGCTCAGGCGCAGCGTCTTGAAAAGTTCGGCGATGATGTTAATTCACGTTTGAATGCGTATAGCTCGGATAAATCTCGTTTGGACAGCATTGAATATAAATTCAATACGCTTATGAATTTGAGCAGCGGCATGGATTCAAAGATTCAGGAACTCACTTCTATGAGCGATGATATTTTAAATATGCAGGCAAAGATTGGAAAATTTCAGGACAGCATTTCAAATGTTCAGTCAAAACTTGAGCGTATAGAAAATAAAAAAGAAACTTACGATCGTGTCGCAGAAGAAGTTGACAGCTCTTTTGAAAATATTTCACAGCTTGAAAAACGTCTTGAAGAATGCTCAGGCAAAGTTAATTCTCTGCCGGATGAAATCAAGTCAATGCAAAACCATATTGATAAGATTATGAAGAACAGCGGAAAAATTAATGATGCCGTTGATAAAATAACTTCTTTGCAAAGTTTGATTGATGATGCGGAAGAACGCATTGCGAAAATCAAAGATTCGCGTGATGGAATTCTTAACACAGAAGTCAGGCTGCAAAAACTTTATTCTGATGCTGATAGCAAGTTGAAACTTCTTCATGATATTACAGCGAAGGAAGTTGGAAGCAAGCCATCTGCTGTAACTGGTTCAAATATTACTCCGCAGCTAAAATCGAATGTTATTAAGCTGAAAAAAGACGGATGGAAAAATGCTGAAATTGCAAAGCGTTTGAAGATTGAAGAGAATATAGTAAATCTTATTCTTGAAATGGGAACTGACGAGTAAAAAGAAATTCCGCTTTATACGGACTGTTTTTTTAATATTTATTATCCAATTTCTTTAATCTGAAGTGTCATGTTGGCAAGTCCGTGGTAGTATTTTACGGACTGGGCGGTTAAGCGGTAGACGCAGTAACCGGGATTCTCCATGCCTTTCGGATAGTACAGTTAAAATCCGTCGCGCCAGAGCATTGCCTTAATTGTATCTTGAGAAAATTCTTTATTTACTTCTGAAAATATGACAACAGGCAATAATTAAAATTATCAAATAGCTGATTATAATAAAAGAAGAATGTTTTCAAGAAAATACTTGAGCGAAAATCAAAGGCTCAAATTGCAGAGGAACTGAACATAATCCCCCATTCTGTAGATAATTATTTTACCCGCATTTTTTAAAGACCAGCTACAAGCGTACACAGAAAATGTTTTCTAAATTCTAAGAATAAGTAGCGGTTTAAATTGCGGTGTTTTGCCTATAAAAAAACGTTGCTCATGAATTTTTCACAATTTTTTATGTGAAATTTCATAATCTTTCTTGTAGGATTTCATGCAAAAATTTCCTTTTCGTAGCATATAATTTCGCTACTGATATAAGTCATGCTGAAAAAATGGAGGCAAAAATAATGAGTATAAATCAAAGTGCATTGTCGGCTCTGCAACAGTCAGTTACAGCATCAAATGCAGAGGCAGGAGCAAAGTCGGCTCTAGCAACTTGGAAAGGAATGTGCGTTAGTTGGGAGCAGGAAACGGCTGATGCAGTGGGAAAGGCTTCGGCAAACTATGCAATAAAATGGAACAATGCGGTAATGCCCGAAATAGAGGCGAAAATTCAAAAATTTCAGGCTGAATATGATGAAAAAAAATCCCAGTATGATGCTGTTAAAGACCAGTATGACGCTGCAGAACAGGTAGTCAGTGATGCTCAAAGAGATATGGATGCCTGCATGGATTATGAGGATAATACGCGGCAGATTGAAGGTGGCATGTTTAATGGTATGCAGTTTGCGGGCGGAAAAAGTGCCGCTCCCCGCCAAAAAATTATTGTAGACCGACTAGGTTATAATGAAGCAAAAAAGCGTGAGGCTATGGCAAAAGCAGAATTAAACCGCTATAAAGGGCAGGTTGACAATTGGAAGAGACAAATGAATGCGGCTGAATCCTGCTTAAAAAAGGCGGAAAAGGAAAAAGAAGTCCTTGCAAATAAAATCGAAAATTTCATTCTTGATGTTTACGAGCTTAATCTCATGAACGAAAGCATTGAATTCTTGAGCACAATCAAAAATTCCCAGATAACATTGTCGCAGGGTACAAAAGACGAGCTTTTCTCAAGGCTTTTCTTCATTCAGAACGTCTACAGAAAACAGTTTGAAAAATTCGAGGAACTTATAAAGAAAGAAGGCAAAACTTATGAAAAGCAACAGTTTGTAAAAACACCTAAAAGCATTTTGTATTCAGCCGCACGCAAAATCAAAGCGAAAAAATTCAAGGGAAAGATTGCCGTTGCTTTGACTTCAAATGATATATATTCCGCAAAACTATCTTATTCAGCAAAGAGCGAATTTATTGTTCCGAAAAAGAAGGTGGAAACAGCAACACAAAAAATACAGGCTCTCTGCAAGAATTTTGTGCTTAGCATAGACCGGAAGAATTTTAAAATAGAAATGAACAAAAATTATGAAAACGATGAAATTGCATCAAATCTTGAGCAGTTTGGTTCACAGTTTGAAGAATATTGTTCCGAATACACAGCCTTGCTCGACGAATTCCATGCAAATAGAGCTTCAAACAGCAAAGTCAAGATTCTGATTGGGAAAATCGGGAACTGGCATCTGAACCACTGGCCTAAACTTTGGTATAAAATTGTTTCTATTCTGTCTGCTGTTCTTGTTGCAGCAGTGCTTGGTTTTGGAATTTTTATAGGAATTGATACGGTAAAACGAAATGACAAATACAAAAAATCATTTGTCGAATGGACTGTTACTAACAATAGTGAAACGAATGAATTCTCTTCGGCAAGTAAAAACTTCAAACTTGAAGAATCATTAATGAGGCATGTTTATATGTATGCCATAGCAGAAAACGAAGTTCAGGACAAAATTCAATCTTGTAAAACGAGAATTGAATCAAATCCTGATAGATGCCTTCCATTCTCTGACGAACTTAACGTCTGGCTCAAGGAAAATCTTTCGGGCTGCCTTGCCGTAGGAAAAACAACAGTGGTTTTTCTTATCATCGACGATTATACTGGCGAAATTACAAAGCGAACTGGAGAGCGAAATTCGCATCATAGATACTATGGTGTTTTTGAGATTGCGACTGCGGATGACGGCTCTATAGTCTCAATTACTGATTTAACTGGTTTAGGATTATATGAACAATACAAGTTACATGCATAAAATGTAAATAACATGACAGGAGTTTTTTTATGTCAGAAAACAATTATGGATATTGCAATTACTGCGGAAAATACAGACCGCTAAAATGGAATGGCGAATACTGCTCAGAAAAATGCTATTGCGAATCAGGACAGAAGGAACAGGACATAATTGATAGTGAAGAACGTTATGAGTTGTGGTATTACAGGGATGATGTGGGCGCATTTATATACCGCTCGATAGTAATGTCCATCGGCTGGCTAATCTATATGATTGGGGCAAAATGGTTCATGGAGGGCAATCCCGAGAGATTGGAAAGATTTCTTTGGATTTTTCAATTTCCACCGACTGTAATAATTCCTGTGGTTCTTGCCATTGTACAAAATATCATAGTACGAGGCAAAGGAGAAAGTTTCCGTAAGTTCATTAAGTATGGAATTCCAATAGGGCTTTCAATAGCTATTATCATCTACACACATCTCCTATAGGTTTTATTCAACGGCCGTAACTTTTTCTTGCGGTCGTTTTTTTTATATTCAAACTGACATATATTAAAATTGAACAACTTACAGAATGCATAAAAAGGAAAATTTCTAGCTTGAAAGAATCATTTGCAATCAACTCAAAACATAAGCAGAAGCTTGTGAAATGAAATCTCCCAAAAGTACTTTTTATGTCATCTTCGGACTTGACCCTGCAATGTTTTTGAAAGAAAATTGGTTGATAATCCGTGCAAAGAAATTCCCCTGTCAAGCACGGCAATGACTAGTTTAAGCGAGTTCGATAAGCACCGATTCAGCAGTTTGAAAATTCCAGGACAGTTTCATCGTCATTAATGTGATGAACCGCAGGATTGTATTTTTGCGTGACTTTTTCCCACAGTTTTTTTGCGCCCAAGTTGTTCCCGTTGAATTTGATTTCCCATTTGCCCGGATGTTTTTTCAAGATAAATTCACTGGCTTTTTGGGCGATGTGCTGCCTGCGGTATGCCGGAAAAACGCAGAATTCCGCAATCACAAAATCCACCTTGTGCCCGATGTACGAGTGCGGATTCAGCATTGCGAACCCTGCCAGATTCTGCCCGCTGTAGATTAAATACGCCTTACGCGCCGGCTCGGTAAAATACGATTCAAAATATCCGTAGTGATAATTTCCGTTCTCATCCATCTCGTCCGGATAATATTTTGTCATCTCGTACAAATACTTTTGGTTGATGTTCCAGAGAAGTTCCTTTTCGTTTTGCGTTACGGGTTTTAGTGTAATCATGGGGAAGTCCTGTTGAAGTCGGATTTTGTATTCCGTAAGTTCTTCTGATTTTGATAGCCTGCCTTTTTACATTCTCATCAAGAGGAATTACATCGCAGTTTTCAATCATTCTTTTGAAAAACATTTCTTCTGTATCTGTTATTTTGGGAAACGAAAGAAACTCCATTTCGGCTATGACAGAAATTCCGATTGATTTTTCAAGATAAGGAATCATGCAGGCGCTTTTCTTGAAAACATAGAGAAGTGTTCCAGGAATGTTTCATAGGACATGGCTTGCCTCCGTTCTGATTATTATAGCATGATTTTGAAGAAAATGCAGTGATTCATTTCGGCAGGCTCAGAGACCGCATTTTCGGTAAACTCAATGACCACATTTTCAGCGATGATTTTCTCTACTTACTTGCGACAATCTTTCTGTGCGCCTTCATTTTTTTTAGCGCCCAGTCGTAGTAGCTGCTGGTCGTGCTGATGAAATATGCGCCGAGGTTCGTTGTTCCAAGAAGTCCGGCATTGAAAGTTTTTCTTTTTTTCAGTTCGGAAGCTGTTGCATCGGCAATATGGATCACAGGAATTTTTATCATTGACTGGATCTGCATATAAACTTTGTGCATTGTGTTGGTGCAGACTAAAATAAAATCTGCTCCTGACATTTTTCAATTTCATCGAAGTCAACACTGTAAAGAATTATTTTTGCAGAATGAAGTCCACCAAGTTTTGTTTTGATTTCTTCATTTATGATTTTATAATATGGAATTGTACTTTCCCAACTCATTCCACTGATAAGTCCGATTGTTTTCATTTTTACCCTCCAATAAGAATATTTCTATAACTGATGTTATTTTTTTTTATAGAGTTTTCCTTGAAAAGAAAAAACAATCAACCGAAATATTCCGCTGATTGTTTTTTAGATTCAGATAATTTAAATT
>ERZ1034873.80-NODE-80-length-58052-cov-5.631550_pt1 | contig 58052 bp, 49 predicted proteins | sample MGYA00520689_ERZ1034873 | MGnify/ENA primary metagenome ERZ1034873 (study PRJEB33766, sample SAMN09781722) | gut metagenome | biome: gut microbiome | host: Homo sapiens | place: Madagascar | study: EMG produced TPA metagenomics assembly of the PRJNA485056 data set...
ATGCAGAGGGCTGATGTGAAAAATAAAATTTTTCGCTATTGAGAGAAAGGCGTGGTTATTTAGATATGAAGCAGTTACATGAATTTGACGAAGTCTTTGATTCACAAAAGACATTTCGTATTCTTTTAGAGGCAATGGCAAATCCATTCCGCGAGCTGTCTATTGCAGAAGCATCGGAAAAAATGTATGGCGGACATCCGCAGCTTTTAGCTGTTGCAATGACGCTTTTAGATAATGAGGTCAGCTTCCACGTATGCGGGGATGAGGACTTAGCCGAGCAGATCCGGTTACTGACCCATGCAAAGGAAACGGACTTAGCAGATGCAGATTATATTTTTCTGACAGATCATACACAGCTTGAAACAGCAGTACAGGCAGCGAAGATCGGAACATTAGAAGATCCGCATAAGGGAGCAACACTGATTGTGGAAAACAGCGGAGAAAAGAGTATCTTGGGTACATTCTATGGGCCGGGTATCGATGATCTGATCGACAAACGTATTACAGAGCTGATGCATCAGGCAGTCTGTATCCGCGATGAACAGGAATATGAGTACCCGCAGGGGATTGATTATATATTTGTGACGAAGGATGGTGCAATCAGTTGTATTCCTCGTCTGGTGTTAAGGGGGAAATAGAATATGGCATATGTAGCAGTTTCCGGTGGCGAAGAGGCAATCGAGGCAAGTATCAGGCTGTTAGATTATTACCGGAGTGGAACCGATGAGGATGTGACCTTAGAAGCGATCAAGGGCAAGATGTCCCTGCTGGTAGATAAGGTAATGAGTGAAGCAGGTCTGTATGCAAAGGATTATGCGGCACTTGCATTAAAACAGTGTGAAGGCTCAACCGAAGAAGCGGTCTTTTTACTCCGTGCATACCGTTCCACCTTAAAGAGAACTTATTATACGAATGTTGTAAACACCAGAGATATGCGGATCAACCGCAGGATCTCAGCAGCCTTTAAGGATATCCAGGGTGGACAGATCTTAGGTGCAACCTACGATTATACGCACAGACTGTTCCGCTTTGAGCTTGAAAACGAAGATGCCGCAGAGCTTAAGAAGAATATGGAAGAAAAGCTCGGACAGGAAGAACCGGTGCAGATCATCCCATGCGGCTTCGTATCAGATGAGTTAAAGACAGAAGGGCTTTTAGATAAGTACGAAGAGGATAACGAAGAACCGTTTGACGTAACAGAGAATCTGTTAGAGTTCCCGTCACCAAGAAGTGCAAGGTTACAGACACTCACGAGAGCAGATACCGGTTATATTTCCGGGCTTGCATATTCTGTTTTAAGAGGCTTTGGACAGGTACATCCGACGGTAGGTGAATTAAGAAGCGGGTACGTGGAGCTTGATGTGCCATATCTGTTTGATGAAGGCGAGAGCCTTTATATCGGGGAGGTACTGATCACAGAGGTAGAGACCTTAAATGAAGCAGACGATAAGGATCAGTTGAAGTTAGCAGGTGGTTATGGTGCTGTCTTTGGAAGAAATGAGAATAAAGCAATCGCAATGGCAGTCATTGACCGTGAGTTAGAGCGTGGCGGAGATTATCCGACACAGGATGACGAATTTGTGCTGATGCACGGTGACTGTCTGGAGATGAACGGATTTATATCCCATCTGAAGCTTCCGCATTACGTTACCTTCCAGTCGAAGTTAGATGCAGTCCGTAAAACCAGAAAACATGAAAAATAAGTTTTGCACAAGGCAGGTGTGCAAAAAGGAGAATGATATGAATACAAATTACAATTACGGATTTCTCGACGAGGGATCAAAGCGTGAGATCCGTAGGACAATATTAAAGGCAGTATCGATTCCCGGTTATCAGGTTCCGTTTGGTTCGAGAGAGCTTCCGATCGGACGAGGCTGGGGAACCGGAGGACTTCAGATTACCTTATCCCTGATCGGACCATCCGACACCTTAAAGGTTATCGATCAGGGTAGTGATGAAAGTGTAAACGCAGTAAACATCAAGAAATTCATCGGCTTATGCTCCGATGTTCCATCTACGACACGGACACAGGATGCTACGATCATCCAGACAAGACACAGAATCCCGGAGGTTCCGCTTAGGAATGACCAGATCCTTGTTTTCCAGGTGCCGATCCCGGAGCCGCTTCGTATTGTAGAACCGAGAGAAGAGGTTACAAAGAAAATGCATGCCGAGAAGGACTATGCACCAATCTGGCTCCAGCTCTATGAAAGTCTGATCAAATACAAGAAGGTTACGATCTCCAGTGAATATCCGTGTATGGTAGAAGATCGTTACATCATGAATCCAAGTCCGATTCCAAAGTTCGATAATCCGAAGTTAAATGAGGCAGACTGCCTGTATCTGTTTGGCGCGGGACGTGAGAAAAAGATCTATGCAATCCCACCACATACCAGGGTAGAGTCCCTGGCATTTGAAGACGTTCCGTTTGAACGGGAATCCTTCAAGGGCAAAAAGTGCAGACTGTGCGGCAGCACAGATACTTATCTCGATGAGATGTTTGATTCCGTTACCGGAGAAAGATTCTACCAGTGTTCCGATACATCATACTGCAAGGAGGTGCGTGAAAAATGTCATTGCAGGAACAACCAGTAATCAGCGTAAAAAACTTAGTTGTCCGTTATGGGGACGGATGTCCGTACTGCCAGAGCAATTTAGAGAAAAACAGATGTAAGATCTGTGGCTCCGTGTGGGCAGCCAACGATATATCCTTAGATGTTTACGATGGGGAGATCCTTGGAATCGTAGGAGAGAGTGGTTCCGGTAAATCGACCCTGATGCAGAGCCTGTACTTTGATAAAGAACCGACTGAGGGTGCTGCATATCTGAAGGAGTATCAGAACGGAACGGTAAATATCTGGGAGACAAGCTCCGCAGAAAAGCGCAAGATCCGTAACCTGATGATGGGTATGGTCTATCAGAATCCGATCATGGGACTTCGTATGGATTATTCTTCCGCTTCGAATATCGCAGAGAAGATCATTTCCGCAGGCAGCCGCAATGCCGGACAGATGACAGCGCGTGCCGAGGAATTGTTAGATGCAGTGGAGATTCTGACTTCACGTATGGCAGAGGCTCCGAAGAACTTCTCCGGTGGTATGCAGCAGCGTGTACAGATCTCGAAAGCACTTGCGAATAATCCGTCCTTATTATTATTAGATGAGGTCACAACCGGATTAGACTTGTCCGTACAGGCAAAGGTACTCGATCTGATCCGTCAGATCAAGGCAAAGTATCACATCTCCGTGCTGTTGGTTTCCCACGATCTGGCAGTTATCCGTATGTTGGCAGACCGGACGATCGTTATGTTAGACGGTAAGATCGTAGAAAGCGGTCTGACCGACCAGATCTTAGAAGATCCGCAGCATGCCTATACCCAGCAGTTAGTACATTCGTTGTTATAAGGCTTCGTAAATATCAGAAAGAAAGGAACATCACTGGTAAAAAGATGATTACAATTATAAAAAACGGAAAAATCGTAACCCCGGATGCAGTAGAGGAAGGGAAAACAGTTGTCATTGAAGATGACAGGATCAAGGAAATCTGTACGGATTATGAAGGAAAAGCAGACTGTGTCATGGATGCAGAAGGCGGCTATATCATGCCGGGCTTTATCGATGTGCATTCGGATAAGATCGAGCAGGTCATACTGCCAAGACCGACGGCACAGATCGACTTCGGACTGGCTCTTGCAGAGTGTGAAAAGGAACTGCTCGGCCTGGGAATCACGACCGTCTATCATTCTCTTTCCTTATATAAGGATGAATTCTTCGGAAAAAGCCCGCTTCGTACCAAAGAAAACGTACAGAAGATGGCAGAGCTGATTCAGGACATCCACGAAAAAGAGCATCTGATCCATCACAGATTCCATCTGCGTTTAGAGATTGATAACTTCGCAGGCTTTGACATTGCAAAGTCGATGATCGATGAAAATATGGTCAATGAGATCTCATTTATGGATCATACACCGGGTCAGGGACAGTACCGGGATCTGATGGTCTATCAGGAAGCGGTGGAAAAATACCAGGGCAGAGAGATCAAAGAGCAGGGAATGGAAGCGATCATTGACTATCATAAGAATAAGGACCGCTTATCGTTTGAGCAGTTAAGGGAATTATCCGCCTATGCTGCGAAGAAGGGAATTACGACAGCATCCCATGATGATGACTGCGTGGAAAAGTTAGAAGTCAACGGAAAGATCGGTGTCGCGATCAGCGAGTTTCCGATCACCATAGATGTCGCAAGAGAAGCACATAACCGTGGCTTTTACACGGTGGTAGGAGCACCGAATGTTCTGCTTGGCGGTTCCCATTCCGGTAATATGTCGGCAGCAGAGGCGATGAAGGATGGCTGTGCAGACATCATCTGTTCCGATTATTTCCCACAGGCGATCTTACACAGCATCTTTATCATGGCAAAACAGTACGGCTGTCCACTGCCGGAGATCGTAAAAAAGGCAACCCTCAATCCTGCAAAGGCAATGAAGATCGACGCAGATTACGGTTCGATCGAAGCAGGTAAAAAGGCAGATATCCTGATCGTAGCGGAAAAGGAAGGCAGACCGGCTGTTACCGGCGTGCTTGTCGATGGTGAGATCGAGCTTCAGGTTGCATTCCGTTCCGGTGTAAAAGTAAGAAAAGATCCGATCTTAAAGATCGAGAATCTCTCGAAGAACTTCTATCTTCACAATGCGGCAAAGGAGATCCATTCCTGCCAGAACATCAACTTTACGTTAGAGGAAGGAAAGTTTATCGGAATCGTCGGACTCTCCGGTGCAGGAAAGTCAACGATCTTAAAATGCATGAACCGTACCTATCTCGCATCCGAAGGAAAGATCCTTTACAACAGTGAGCGTTTTGGAGAGATTGATCTTGTGACTGCAACCGAGCGTGAGATCTTATATCTCCGTAAAAATGAACTGGGCTATGTATCACAGTTTTTAAATGTCATGCCAAGAACAACCGCAAGACAGCATGTCATGAATGCGGTGTTAGAAACCAGCTCGGATGAAAAAGAGGCATGGGAGAAGGCGGAAGAGATGTTAGACTACTTCAGACTGCCGAAAGATCTGTGGGATCTGTATCCGAATACCTTCTCCGGTGGCGAGCGTCTGAGACTGAACCTTGCACATACGATGGTGAAAAAGCCACGCTTAATGCTGCTAGATGAGCCGACAGCGTCCCTTGATCCGAAGACAAAGATCTTAGTCAAGGATATGCTCATCAAGTTAAAGAAAAAGGGAACAAGCATGATCGGTATTTTCCATGATCTGGAATTCATGGACGGTGTATGCGATCAGGTATTTAACATTACAAAGGGGGAGATGCAATGATACGGGCAGACTTACATAATCATTCTACTGTTTCGGATGGCAGCAACAGTATGGAGGATATTGTCCAGCTTGCAGTCGATCGTGGTCTGGATGCAATCGCAATCACAGATCATGATACCGTTTCACATTTAAGTAAGCTTCCGGTACGAAGTGACATCAAGGTCCTCGGTGGCGTAGAGATCTCAGCTTATGAGAAGCATAAGGGTTACCGGGTTCATATATTAGCTTATAACATCAAAAAGCCGGAGGTCTTAGAAGAGGCAGTCCGGCCAACCTTAGAAGCACGTCATAAGAACTGCTTAAAGCAGATCCATATCTTAGAGAAAAACGGTTACAAATTCGATCTGGATGATATGAGGAAGGCAGACGGAAGATATATCTACAAGCAGCACATCATGGAATATCTTGTCCGCACCGGTCAGGTGAAGGATGAGCTGTTTGGGGAGTTTTACCGTAAGACCTTTAAAAACCATGGCATCTGTGACTTTGATATTAACTATCCGGATCCCTTCCATATGGTAAGTGCAGTGGTAGAAGCCGGAGGACTTCCGGTGCTTGCACACAGCGGACAGCAGCAGAACTTCCAGTTGATCCCGGAGCTTGAAAAGTGTGGATTGCGTGGTCTGGAATACAATCATCCGGAAAACTCAGAAAAAGATAAAGAAATCATCCGCAAATATGCGAATGTATACGAACTGTTTCTGACCGGTGGAAGTGATTCCCATGGAGACTTTGAGAAGAATTCTGCCTCCGTAGGCGATTATCTGGCCGAAGAAAGCGGCATCCATGCTATTTTTGGACAGGAGGAACCATCATGATACGTGAAGCGGTAAGGGAAGATCTGGAAGAAGTGTATCGTCTGATCTGCGAATTAGAGCAGACGCAGGTAGACCGGGAGGGCTTTACGCGGGTCTATCTGCAGCAGATGGAAGATACACGTTATACGATCTTCTTATATATAGAAGAAAACAAGGTTCTCGGTATGCTGAATCTGAGGATTGAAGGACAACTGCACCATGCCGGAGCGGTCGCTGAGATCATAGAGCTATCCGTATATGACGGATACCGTTCGAAGGGAATCGGCAGACAGCTTTTTGAAGCAGCCTGCGTGAAGGCAAGAGAGAGGGATTGTGTCCGGATGGAGGTCACAAGCAACCAGCTCCGCATCCGTGCCCATCAGTTTTATGAGCGTCAGGGCATGAAGAACTTTCATTACAAGCTGTCAATGCGGTTAGACGGAACAACGGCAGATGTGAATGAGATCGGCAGGGCATAATTTTGTAAAAATGGTTTACCTTCATTTTACAAACACTTTACAGAACCGGTGTCGTACATTTTACCTGTTTCCAGTAATCTGTACTTGTCGGCGACGAGGAAACGATGTGAAAAAAATGGAGGAAAAAATTCTATGAAAAAATTATTGGCAATGATGCTTACAGGAGCATTATTAGTAGGAACCTTAACAGGATGTGGAAACACAAAGACAGACAATTCAGCAGATGCAAATACAGATACAAAGACAGAAGCACAGGCAGATACAGGCGCAGCAGGCGACAATGCTTCCGATGCAGCAGCAGATTTTGATACATCTTCTGCAATCAGCGTAGTATCCCGTGAGGATGGATCCGGCACCAGAGGCGCATTCATCGAGCTGTTCGGAGTAGAGCAGAAGGATGAGAACGGGGGTAAGATCGATAACACAACCGATGAAGCAATCATCACAAACAGCACAGAGGTTATGTTACAGAGTGTAGCAAGTAACCCATATGCAATCGGTTATGTATCACTCGGTGCATTAAATGATACCGTAAATGCAGTTCAGATCGATGGTGTAGATGCAACCGTTGAAAACATCAAAAACGGTTCTTATGCAATCTCAAGACCATTCAACATTGCAACAAAGGGTGATGTAAGTGCAGTCGCACAGGATTTCATCAACTTCATCTTAAGTGCAGACGGACAGAAAGTAATCGAAGATAACAAATACATCTCCGCAGTAGAGGGAGAAGCATTTACCTCTGATAACTCAGAAGGCAAGATCGTAGTTGCAGGTTCTTCGTCTGTAACACCGGTCATGGAGAAGTTAAAAGAAGCATATTTAGCAATCAACGACAAGGCAGAAATCGAGATTCAGGAATCTGATTCTACAACAGGTATGACAGCAGCACTGGATGGCACATGTGACATCGGAATGGCTTCCCGTGAATTAAAAGACAGTGAAACAGAGGGTGGCTTAACAAGCACAGCAATCGCATTAGACGGTATTGCCGTAATCGTAAACAAGAGCTGCACCGTAACAAATCTGACAAAAGATGAGGTTATGAACATCTATACCGGTCAGACAACCACCTGGGATGCCGTAGCAAAATAATCACCAGACAGATATCAGACCCGGCATATGACAATGCAGCACAAAAGGAATAGCAATTTCCGGTGCTGCATTTTATATATAGTGATGTCAGGGTCAAAAGCCTTAGATCACGATGTGCTTGCACATGAGTGATTTGAAGGCTTAGTGACCCATCCTGATATGAGCATAAAAGTGGAGCGTAAGCTTCACGATATGCGAATATTAGGCAGGATTGTGAAAATGCGCAGCATGGAACAATCCGTAAGACATCACTTAAGTTTCATATGATATAGGGAAAAGAGGGTAAAGGTAGATGAAGAATAATAAGAAAGAAAAAATAATGCAGGGTGTATTTCTTGTGACCGCATGTGTTTCCATCCTAGCAGTTGCTTTGATCTGTTTCTTCCTGTTTGTAAACGGATTTCCGGCAATGAAAGAAATCGGATTGAAAAACTTCCTGCTTGGTAAGGTATGGAAACCGGGAAATAAGAAGTTCGGTATTTTCCCTATGATCTTAGGAAGTATCTATGTAACTGCCGGGGCACTGGTAATCGGTGTTCCAATCGGAATCCTGATGGCAGTTTTTATGGCGAGATTTTGTCCGAAGAAGTTACATAAGATCATCAAACCGGCAGTAGATCTTTTAGCAGGTATTCCGTCGATCGTGTATGGATTCTTTGGACTGATCGTTTTAGTTCCTTTTGTAAGAAACCATTTTACCGGAGATGGAAACAGTATTTTTACCGCTTCTATCTTACTTGGAATTATGATCCTTCCAACGATCATCAGCGTTTCGGAATCTGCGATCCGTGCAGTTCCGGACAGTTATTACGAAGGTTCGCTCGCATTAGGAGCAACCCATGAACGAAGTGTATTTCTGGCAGTTGTACCGGCAGCAAAGTCCGGAATCCTTGCAGCGGTCATCTTAGGTGTCGGCAGGGCGATTGGTGAGACAATGGCAGTTATGATGATAGCCGGCAACCAGCCGCGTGTGCCGGACAGCATTTTCCAGGGTGTCCGTACTCTGACAACGAATATCGTCATCGAGATGGGTTATGCGACAGATCTGCACAGAGAGGCACTGATTGCAACCGGTGTCGTATTATTCGTTTTCATATTACTGATCAACCTGACATTTTCCGTGATCAAAAGGAGGTCGAGCAAGGCATGAATAAAAAGGAAGAAAAAGCGATCAACAGACTGTCCGTTTCCGATCGTGTCCGTACCTATCTGCATCATCCGGGATCCCTTATCTTATGGCTTCTCGTTGTGATCGCAGCAGTCGCAACGCTTGGGGTGCTCTTTTATCTGATCGGATATATTCTGATACATGGTATTCCATACCTGACACCGGATCTGTTTGCATGGAAGTATGATTCGGATAATGTTTCCATGATGCCGGCCATTATCAATACGATCCTTATGACCCTGATCTCACTTGTGATCGCTGTTCCGTTTGGAATCGGCTCTGCTATTTACTTAGTCGAATATGCAAAGCGTGGCAATAAGTTAGTTGGTGTGATCCGTGTAACGGCAGAGACATTGACTGGTATTCCATCGATCATCTATGGACTGTTCGGAATGTTGTTCTTCGTTACTTATCTGAAGTGGGGTTATTCCATGATCGCAGGTGCATGTACGTTAGCAATTATGGTGCTTCCGGTCATCATGCGTACAACGGAAGAGGCACTGATCGCAGTACCGGATTCTTACCGGGAAGGCAGTTTCGGACTTGGCGCAGGAAGACTTCGTACGGTATTTAAGATCGTACTTCCGGCAGCGGTTCCGGGAATCATGTCCGGTATTATCCTTTCCATCGGACGAATTGTCGGAGAGACAGCAGCATTGATCTATACCTCCGGAACGATCGCAGATGTCGCATTAAATCCGATGAATTCCGGACGAACCTTAGCAGTCCATATGTATTCGCTTTCGAGAGAGGGACTGCATACGGATCAGGCAAACGCAACAGCCGTGATACTTCTGATTATCGTATTCCTGATAAATGGAATATCCGGACTGGTATCGAGAAAATTTATCAAAGGAGACGAAACAGAATGATCGGAAAAAAGGAAAAAATAGAGAAAATGGCAGCAGAAAGCAGTAAGTTTGCCGTAAAGAATCTGGATCTGTATTATGGTGACTTTCATGCATTAAAGGATATTAACCTGAATCTGGAGGCAAATGAGATCACCGCATTTATCGGCCCGAGTGGCTGCGGTAAATCTACCTTTTTAAAGAGCTTAAACCGTATGAATGATCTTGTGGAAGGATGCCGGATCACCGGTGATGTGCGGTTAGACGGTGTAGATATCTATGGAGATATGGATGTGACGACCCTCAGAAAAAGAGTGGGTATGGTATTCCAGAAGCCGAATCCGTTTCCAATGAGCGTCTATGACAACATTGCATACGGACCAAGAACACACGGGATCCACAACAAGGCAAAGTTAGATGAGATTGTTGAGACATCCTTAAGAAATGCAGCCATCTGGGACGAGTTAAAGGATCGTTTGAAAAAAAGTGCACTGGGACTTTCCGGTGGACAGCAGCAGAGACTTTGTATTGCAAGAGCGTTGGCAGTACAGCCTGAGGTAATTCTGATGGACGAACCAACCTCAGCCTTAGACCCGATCTCAACCTCGAAGATCGAAGATCTCGTCATTGATCTGAAAAAGGACTATACGATCATCATGGTTACACATAACATGCAGCAGGCAACACGAGTATCCGATAAGACAGTTTTCTTCTTATTAGGAGAGATCGTGGAAAGCGGTGTAACCGAGGAACTGTTCTCCATGCCACAGGATAAGCGTACAGAGGATTATATCACAGGACGTTTTGGCTAAAACAGAAGTTTATTTTGTAAATATTGTGCCTGCGACGCAAAGTTTGCAGGTGCGAAAGGAAGGTATGGTTATTATGAGGAATCGATTTGACAGACAGTTAGCACAGTTAAATGAAGAATTAATCGAGATGGGAAGTCTGATCGAGAAGGCGATCGAGATGGCAGTTTCTGCACTGGTAAAGCAGGATGTCGAGAAGGCGGACGAAGCGATCAGTTTTGATGCCGAGATTGACAGACAGGAAAAAGAGATTGAGAATCTCTGCATGAAGCTTCTCCTTCAGCAGCAGCCGGTCGCAAGGGATCTTCGTCTGATCTCATCTGCACTGAAGATGATCACGGACATGGAACGGATCGGAGATCATGCGGCAGATATTTCCGAGATGACGATTCTGATGGCAGATACGCCATATATTATGAATACGAAGCAGATCCAGAGCATGGCAAAGGAGACAACCGATATGGTCATTAAGAGTATCGATGCTTTTGTCACGAAAGATATGGAGATCGCAAAGGCAGTGATCCATCAGGATGATCTGGTCGATGAGCTCTTCATGCAGGTCAAGCAGGAGCTGATCATGCTGATCAACAAGAGTGCCGAAAACGGTGAGCAGGCAACGGATATGCTGATGGTTGCAAAATATTTTGAGCGAATTGGCGATCATGCAACAAACATAGCAGAATGGGTAATCTATTCGATAACAGGAAGCCACGAGATTGACTGATCCATTTTTTCATCTGATCTTAGCGGGAAACTTTACATAGATTTTACATAACCTTGTATATGATTTTACAAGACCATAATAAAATGTCCTTGTAAAATGTATGTAAAATGGTTACAGTAAAAACAGATACCGGATGGTATCGCCCCGCTAGGAGGAAAAAATGGATATTTTTGGCGTATTGTCATTAATTGGTGGACTGGCACTTTTCTTATATGGAATGAGTGTAATGGGTGCAGGTCTTGAGAAAGTATCAGGTGGAAAGTTAGAACGGGTTCTTGAGAAGCTGACGTCGAATCCGATCAAGGCAGTATTGCTTGGTGCAGGCGTTACCGCAGTGATCCAGTCATCATCTGCGACGACCGTTATGGTGGTCGGTTTTGTTAATTCCGGTATTATGAAGCTCTCACAGGCAATCGGAATCATTATGGGTGCAAATGTCGGAACGACCGTTACATCCTGGCTTTTAAGTCTTACAGGCATCCAGGGAGACAGCCTGTTTCTTCGTATGTTAAAGCCGAGTTCCTTTACACCACTGCTTGCCCTTATCGGAATTATTTTATTCATGTCGGGAAAAAACAGCAGGAAGAAGGATATCGGAGAGATATTCTTAGGTTTTGCTGTTTTAATGTTTGGTATGGAAGCAATGAGTGGCGCAGTTGAGCCGCTTGCAGATGTTCCGGAATTTACGAATATCCTGACCATGTTCCGTAACCCGGTACTGGGAATTCTTGTTGGTGCACTGTTAACTGCAATTATCCAGAGTTCCTCTGCATCGGTCGGTATCTTGCAGGCACTGTCAGTTACGGGTGCGTTTACCTATGGATCGGTTATTCCGATCATTATGGGACAGAACATCGGAACCTGTGTTACGGCAATGATCTCTTCGATCGGAGCAAACCGTAATGCCAAGCGTACAGCCTTTGTGCATTTGTACTTTAATATTATCGGTACCATTCTGTTTCTGATGCTGTATTATATTCTGAATGCGATCATACATTTCCCGTTTGCAGATGAGACGGTCGGTGTTGTTGGGATTGCCATGATACACAGTATCTTTAATGTGTTTACTACGGTTGCTCTGCTTCCGTTTACAAAAGTCTTAGAGCGTCTGGCATATCTTACCCTGCCGGAAACCGCAGAAGAGAAGGAAAAGGAGAAAAATGCATTTCCACTTCTCGATGACCGTTTCTTATCGACTCCGTCCTTTGCGATCGAGCAGTGTTATACCGTTGCAGCGCAGATGGCAGAGCTTTCTAAGGATGCCTTTACAAAGGCAATGAACCTTGTCGGTCATTATTCGAAGGAACAGGGCGGGCATGTGATCGCACAGGAGAATCTGATCGATCAGTATGAGGATAAGCTGCGTGCCTATCTTACCCGGTTAAGCAGCCAGAATCTCGCCTATGCAGACAGTCAGAATGTTTCTACCCTGCTTCATTGCATTACGGACTTTGAACGTATTTCCGACCACGCTGTCAATGTTGTGGAATCCTGTCAGGAAATGACGAAAAAAGAGCTTGTTTTTTCCAAAAAGGCAGAAGAAGAGATGGGAATCTTCCGGGATGCAGTAACAGATATCCTGGATCGTGCCATCGGTGCATTTACGGCAGGCGATGAAGCACTTGCCAAAACGGTAGAACCGTTAGAAGAAGTGATAGATGAGCTGAATAAGGATGTAAAAAAACACCACATCAAGCGTCTGCGTAAGGGAAAATGTACGATTGACTTAGGACTGATCTTATCGGATCTTGCTACGAACTATGAACGTGTGGCAGATCATTGTTCGAATATCGCAGTATGCCTGATCCAGGTACAGGATAATCAGTTAGAAGAACATGATTACATCAATCATCTTAAGGATGAAGATAATGTTATATTTGAAAAACAGGAAGCAAAATTCCGGAGCAGATATACCTTATCATAAGCAAAAGAAAATCCATGCATCATAATATGCACTGCATGTAGGAAGGAGTGTCAGATATGCCATTAATCTATATTGTGGAGGATGATATTAATATCAGGGAAATCGAGCGGTATGCCTTAAAAAACAGCGGATTTTCGGTCGAAGAATTCGAATGCGGAAAGGATTTCTTCCGCGCGGTTGATAAAAAGGTTCCAAGTCTGGTGCTCTTAGATATCATGCTTCCGGATGAGGATGGGCTTGATATTTTAACAAATCTCAGAAAGCATCATGCAGCCGGAAAGGTGCCGGTCATCATGGTGACTGCCAAGACAACCGAGATTGATAAAGTCCGTGGACTGGATATGGGTGCAGATGACTATATGACAAAGCCGTTTGGTGTTATGGAGCTGATTTCCAGAGTGAAGGCACTGCTCCGCAGAACCGAGAACATGGAAGAAGATACCCTGTTAACCTGCTCCGGCATTATGATGGATACCGAGCGTCATATGGTGAAGGTCAATGGGAATATTTGTGAGCTTACCTTTAAGGAATTTGAGCTTTTAAAATATCTGATGATCAACGAGGGAATCGTGCTTTCCAGAGATAAGATCATGAATCAGGTCTGGGGCTTTGAATATGAAGGAGAGAGCCGGACAGTCGACATGCACATCAAGACACTGCGCCAGAAGTTAGGCGATGGCGGTGCTGTGATCAAGACCATCCGGAATGTCGGCTATCTGATCGAGTAAAAAATTTCCTACATGTAAATTGTGGGTGAAGTAACTGAGTACGGGATGTACGGCTGCCATAATGGAACTCATTTGAATTGCTGATTTATTGGTGCCGGTTTTCGGCTCTTTTGATTATTTATGTTCATTCGACAGCTGTACAATCGCACCGTGGTGTGCGACTGTGTCACACACTCGATTTATGACGTGTCGTGTGGGAGTTACATGCCGTTCGACAGCGGAAGGTTGTGCGGGTGCGGCTCGTTCAAGCTCGTTATTTTATAGGCTGTCAAAAAATAAATAGCGCGTTTGACGCACCCGCACATCATAAACTTAGCTGGAGATGGCATTTACTCCCACTAGACTAAGGATTCTTGAGAGCGTGTGCCACAGACGTACACCACGGCGTAATTGTGCATCTGGCGAATGTACACAAACCTCGAGCCGAAAACCGGCACCTAATAAACTCACGCAATTCCAATGAAATGATCCATTATGGCAGTCGTACATCCCGTACTTTAGGTGTACTAACACAAAAAGTATGTGGGAAATTTTTGTAATTCATTGGATAAGTACAGACAGGAGAGAAATACGGTGAAAAAAAAGATTAATTCACGTTTTATACTGGTAACAGCAATCGCTATCATTATTACTGCAGCCAGTGCGATGTTCCTTTATTATAATATCCTAAAAGAGCAGATTTTTGCAGACCTGCGGGCATATGCGCACATCATCGAACAGATGGATGTGGAGGAACTGAAACAGGATATTACCGAGATGGATATGGATGGGAATCTGACCTGCAGCACGGAAGATGGAAGAGTGCCCTATAATCCATGGGAAGATGAGCTTCGTATCACGATTGTCGATGAAGACGGAAATGTCATCTACGAGAGTCTGGCAAACATGGATGGAATGGACAACCACAAGGAACGGCCGGAGATCGAAGCAGCTTTTGACAAAGGAGAGGGAACAGCCGTCCGCTGGTCAAGTACGGTTTCCATGCATACCTTTTATTATGCGATCCGTTTAGAGAATGGTAATGTTTTACGAATTGCGAGAGATTCGGATAGTATTATGCATATTATGATAAATACGATCTGGATTGTTTTATGTATCGCAGGTGTGATCTTCCTGTTATGTATGTGGATCTCCCACTATCTGACCAGAAAGCTGATTGCTCCGATCGAGAAGATGGCAGACAATATTGTCTTAGTCGATGAGCATCAGGTATACAGCGAGATCCGTCCGTTTGTAACGATGATCAAGGAGCAGCATGTCAATATTTTAAACAGCTCGAAAATGCGTCAGGAGTTTACTGCAAATGTTTCCCATGAGCTGAAAACGCCGCTTACTGCAATTTCCGGCTATGCAGAACTGATCGGAAATGGAATGGCGGGCGAAGAAGATACCAGACGATTTGCAAATGAGATCCATCACAACGCAGACCGTCTGCTGACACTGATTAATGATATTATCAAGCTTTCAGAGTTAGATGCGACAGAGCTTGGGGTTGATTTTGAACCGGTAGATCTCTATACCGTAGCAGAAAACTGCATCTCTATGATCGAGATACAGGCAGCAAAGCAGGATGTCACGATCTATTTAGAGGGAGAACCGACAACCGTGACCTCGAATAAGACGTTAATGGATGAACTGTTATATAATCTTTGCAGTAATGCGATCCGTTATAATGTGCGTGGCGGAAGTGTGACAGTCACGGTAACGACAAAAGAGGGACGTCCGTACCTGTGTGTAGAGGATACCGGAATCGGTATCTCAAAGGAACATCAGGAGCGTGTCTTTGAACGCTTCTACCGGGTGGACAAGAGCCGTTCGAAATCAACAGGCGGTACCGGACTCGGACTTGCGATCGTAAAGCATATTGTTGTGCAGAATAATGCACATCTGAATCTTACGAGCGAGGTCGGAAAAGGGACGAAGATTGAGATTACATTTTAGCTTCCTCCGCTTTTATGAGCGTGATTGTATAGAATCAGATACAATGTGGAAAAATAGGGAAAAGCATTTGACATAATGAGAATAATTCGCTATAGTAATAAAAATCCGTGAGGGAGTAGTTCGCGTGAATACGTGATTTGTCAACAACCTCGGTCAGGCGAAAGCCATAAAGACCTGGCAAATCTTAAAGAATGAGACTCATGTATGCTTTTACGGGCATACATGGGTCTATTTTATTGTATAGGAAATTCCGTTGGAATTCCTATACAGTAAAAGCAAGCAAGCTTGCAACGATGCGCACCTCGCAGAGTGGAAGATGATGCGATGCATCCGCTCGGGCGCGGGAGTGTGCGGCAGGCGTGCACTTTATTTTTTACGCATACCTCTCCGTACTTATACAAAAGCAGATTGGAGAGAATTATGGAAAACGTTCTTACACTTTTTTTTATTGGCGTTGGTCTTTCGATGGATGCATTTGCAGTTTCGATCTGTAAGGGCTTGTCCATGCGCAAGGTAAACCAAAAGCAGTGCTTTGTGATCGCATTGTTTTTTGGAGGCTTTCAGGCATTGATGCCGTTTATCGGCTGGCTGTTAGGCAGTCAGTTTGAAAGCTGCATCACAAGTATTGACCACTGGATCGCATTTATCCTGCTTGGATTTATCGGTGGAAAGATGATCGTAGAAGCAGTAAAGGAGAGGGATGAAGCTGTTCAGATAGAACAGATGGATCCACCACTGGATCTTAAGGAGCTGTTCTTACTTGCAGTTGCAACAAGCATTGATGCACTTGCAGTCGGAGTCACGTTTGCCTTTTTAGATACACCGATCGTAGAAGCAATTACGATCATTGGTCTTACAACCTTTGTGATCGCAATCATCGGCGTCTATGCCGGCAACTTCTTCGGAAATAAGTATAAGTCCAAGGCAGAACTGGCCGGCGGTCTGATTCTTGTACTGATCGGTGTGAAGATCTTATTGGAGCATTTGGGAATTTTATAAAATATGGTGCCTGCAGATGCAGAATAGCAGGAAAAGAGAAAGGAATGGTAATCGTATATGACATATATTTTTCTGGTTTTAGGATTTGTGTTACTGATCAAGGGCGCAGACTTTTTCGTGGAGGGAAGCTCTGCGGTAGCAAAAAAGTTGAAGGTTCCGTCACTGATCATCGGTATGACGATCGTTGCGATGGGAACCTCCCTGCCGGAATGTGCGGTCAGTGTAACGGCTTCGATTACGAATAACAATGCACTTGCTGTCAGCAATGTAGTTGGTTCGAACATTTTTAATCTGATGGTGGTATGTGGAGCCTGTGCATTGTTTGCACCGCTTGCCGTGCAGGCTGGTACCTTAAAAAAGGAATTCCCATTCTCTATTCTGATCGGTGTGTTGTTACTCGTGCTTGGATATATCGGCATGGAAGTTGGACATGTAGATGGTGTGATCCTGCTGGTTCTTTTTGCAGCATTTTTATTCTGGATGGTACAGTCGGCAAAAAAGGCACGTACAGCAGGAGCAGCCTTAGAAATCGAGGAAGAGGAAGAAGCAGAACACCTGGCAGATCTTCCGGTCTGGAAATGTATTGTATATATCGTACTTGGTGCCGCAGCGATCGCCTTTGGCGGTGACTTTGTCGTTGATTCCGCATCGGAGATTGCAGCAGACTTCGGACTCAGCCAGAACCTGATCGGTCTTACGATCGTTGCGATGGGAACCTCCTTACCGGAACTGGTAACTTCGATCGTTGCCGCACGTAAGAAAGAAGCAGACATGGCACTTGGAAATGTCATTGGCTCGAATATCTTCAATGTCCTCTTTGTACTGGGTATTGCAGCAACGATCAGTCCGGTTGCATTTATCATGGAAAATGTGATCGATATTGTGATCCTTACGGTCATGAGTGTTGTGGTACTGATCTTTGCCTGGAGCAAAAAGCAGATCGGAAGGGTCGAAGGTATCGTTATGCTGCTTGCCTATGCAGGCTATATGGTCTATATCTGTATGAGATAAGCAGTTTTAAACCTGAATATATCTTTGGATATATAAATCAGGATAATATCAGAAAAGATCGAGCATATTATCGAGATAAACCGCTTCCCTTACAGGAAGCTGATATTTGGGCTTTGTCATATAATAAAGCAGGAATTCAAGGATCAGGGCACTGCCGAGTCCTCTGCCCTCGATCTTGAAATTGGAAAATCCCATTGGAAGGTAGACATTTACGATGTCATCGATACCGATAAATCCCGGATTTTCCATTGCCTTTGAAAAGCGGTAGCCTTCTCCGGCATCCGGAGCGTTGCAGCGGTGTTCCGGGCAGTTTTCCCCAAGATTCCTGCGGCTGACTGTTTCATAACACCACTTCCGGTCCATACATCCGAAAAAGCAGCATTCGTTGCATAAGAATTCTACCTTATCCTTCTGATGCCCGGTCAGGGCATCTAATCTGTCATAAGCCTTATTCAGGCGGAAATCCGGCACAACATAACGGAAATCATCCCGGTTTAACTCATCCACAAGTAAATCAAAATCAGTTAAGACCTTTGTGGTAGAGGAAACAAAGTAAAGACCGGGATAGGTTGCTTTTAAATAATCAAGCAGCAGGTCTGAATGGATGATCACACCATTTTTGCAGCTGCAGTTATCTGCAAACAGAGCACAGAGGGCATTGCACTTTTTATCGGAAAGATGCTCCTTTTTCAGCAGGGAATTACTGAAGGTCAGCCGTGCCGGTATTTTGTATTTTTGCATCAGCGCATGAACCTCTGCCGGATCGTGATTGCCAAAGGAAGTGCGTCCGCCACCCCAGAGACAATCTGAGGGAGCACCATAGATCGAACCTATTTTACACCAGTCGTAGAAATATTCCCGGTGCTTAAAAAAGAGCGGCAGGAATACCTGATACAGTTCATAGAATTCAAATAGTCCGGGAAGGTGATAGTAGGCCTTGGTTTTGTTTGAATGCTCCATCCTGTTTTCCTCTTAGCCTGCCAGAAATATGTTTTCAAATACTTCGGTTACATCCTGACCGGATTCTAAGAAGGAGAAGCTTTCCAGATACAGATAGTAGAGCTTACCGGAGGCTGTCTTAACGATCGCCCAGTGCTCATTATCGGTTGCCGGGAAGCTGACAGGTCCGTCTGCAGGGGTCAGTTCTACGGTATCGGAATTACGGTCAGTCTCAGTGTAAACCGAAACATTCTGTAAGATATTATGTGAATTGAACTGGCTGTCTGTAGCATCATCGTGGATCGTATACCAATCCTGCGGAACAAGTTCTAAGCTGCCGTTATCTGTCAGCTGATAGGTTACGGTAATACTTTTGGATTCCAGGATCGACATTCCCTGATTTGCCGAGATATAGCCGTCACCGTCTGCGGTGCAGGTGGAGGAATCAAAGAGATCATTGATCTGTCCTACATAGCTTAAGTCTCTGCCGTCATACCGGAAAAAGTAGGTGACCAGATCGTCGCTCATTCCCATATCCTGGATCGCAAGTTCAATATAGTCATCGGAAGTATCGAGATCCACCAGATAATAGTACATCATGCTATAGGAGCTGGCTGCACCGGAGGTCAGATAGCAGTTATCGCTTTGCAGCAGATTGGAGTAATCCGTACCATTGATCGTAAGTGTGCAGGTCAGGGAATCGTCATCTTCATGATAATTGGCTGCATAATAGATCGCCTCTACATTCTCATCATTGTTCATGTCAACAGAAAGGGTAGAACCGACAAGTCCACTTAAGACAAAATTCCCGGTGTACTGATAATCCGGTTGTAAACCCTCTAACTTCTGATAAGGGACGGTAAAAAAGTAGGCACCGGAAGCATAAGAACCAAGCACACATACATTCGAAACAAAGGTCAGACCGGAATTGGTAAAGTACCAGTTTCCATCCGTTAAAACATCTTTTTTGAGAATGTCTTCACATTCATCCGGCTCACAGATCAGACCATCGGCATAGGCCGGGATCTGGAGCTGGCTGTTGATGTAATCCAATGAACTGGCAAGGAGTGCATCCTTATCGGAACTGATATCATCTAAGGTAAGCTGTTTGCCGGTATTTACATCGAAGTTCAGACCGCCATAGGTATAGTCCCCATGTGCACCATTCTGGTAATAATAGGAATAGCTGCGGAGAGAAAAAATCTGCTTGTCACAACGGTTTGTTTCATAGGATTCCGATACACCGTATGCGGAAAAAGCATCCGGATCGTTCTGATAGAAATCATCTGCATCCTGCAGGCTGGCTTCTACAGAGTCCTGATAGTTCTTTTCTTCCTGCTCTAAGACAGAATTAATACTGTTTTCTGCGTCTTTGTTATCCTGAACCGTAACGTGTGGTTTGCTGTAATCTGCGTATAAAAGATCGGTTTTCTGATCGGCCGATTTGTAAGTAGAAGAATCCTGCTGGAAGCTTACAGACACCGGAGATCCATTTTCTGCTGTCGAAGATGTATTATCGTATGACTGTGAAGGATCGTCAGACGTCTGGTCAGAAGAGTCCGCAGGGATTTCTGTATCCGTCTGGGATGTGTCATCGCTTGCGGCAGCTTGATTGGTCTGGCTGCCGGAATCCGGCGTGGTAGTATTTGTCTTGCCAAGACTGCATCCGGATAAGGTCAGAGATACGGCACATAATAATGCAATCAGTTGTTTTGCTTTCATAAGAATCTCTCCATTCGGTGTATTTATTTTACACATTATAGCACACTATCTTACTATATTTCTTAAGAGGAATGAAGAAAATTATTAAATTTATCCCGATTTTACGGACGATACTTGAAAAAACAGAATATCCGTATATAATAAAGTCAATCAATAATATTTTTTTCAAGTGTTAAAAGATGTTTTCGAATTTTGCTCTTTCGATTTTTAGAAAGCACCTTTTGACCCCTTGATCTTAATAAGGAAAACAGGAGAAACAGACATGGAATTTTTTGATAAATTAGGTGAGACACTGATGACCGCAGGACGGGATGTATCCCAGAAGGCGAAGGAGTTATCCGGTGCTGCGAAGCTGAATCTGGACATCAAGGCAAAAGAGGACTTTGTGCAGAAGCAGTATACAGAGATCGGAAGACAGTATTATGAGGCACATAAGGATGATGACAGTACTGAGTTTGAACAGTTCGCATCCATCCGCGAGGCATTAGAGAGCATTGAACAGATGAAGAAGGAGCTGTTAGAGTTAAAGGGAGCAAAGGCATGTCCACAGTGTGGAGCGAAGATGCCGGCAGACGCAGCCTTCTGCAGTGAGTGCGGAGCGTCCCTCACTCCGGAGGAAGAGCCGGAAGTACCGGATGAGGAAAAGTACGAGGAGTGATCCTTGGTTGACAATTTCCCGAAAACGTGATAGTTTAAAAGCTATGCAGATGTGTATAAATCATCTGTATTGTGGATAAGAATCAGATAGAAACAGAACGCGTGGAAAAAGAGAGTATATCTGGCGGAAGTTTACAGAGAGATCCTAATCGCACCGGAGAAGATCATGATGAACTGGTGACAGTTGCTGAGATAGGATGATGGAGGACAGATAGAAGATGGCTTTTGAGCGGCAGTGCCGAATCACTCCGGTGGCTAGGTTCTGACAGGACCGCCTGTTACAGCGGCTTGTATTAGAGGTTACATGTATAGACAGAATGCCTTGGATACAAAGAGAGGCTTGTTTTGCGAAAAATGAGCGAAGAGAAGTGGTAACACGGGTAATACTCGTCTTCTGTAGTGGAAGACGGGTTTTTTTGTGTGATCAGGCATGGCAAAAGATATTGATATGATATGCCAAATTGCACAATAAATTATGCATTTGCTCCGAATTCCGAATCTAACATTTTCTAAATGTTCTGCCAACATAATTTTTATTCCCGCAACCGCAAAAGACGTGGCGTCCATGCCCCGTATTTTGCTTGCATCAACATCCGTGTTGCTGCATTGCTGAGCTATTTACAGAACATTAAGAAAATCTAAGATTCTCCATAAGTCGCAAATTCATAATTTATTCTGTAATTTGGCAGGATATACCTATTGAAGATCTTTTCAGAGATTACGCTATCACACAAAATAAGAATGACAGACCCTTTATATATCATAAGAAAGAGAGGAAACGAAAATGGCAAATAAAGGAAAGTTCTACATGACAACAGCGATCGCATATACCTCCGGTAAGCCACATATCGGTAATACCTATGAGATCGTATTAGCAGATGCAATCGCAAGATATAAGCGTCAGGAGGGATATGACGTATACTTCCAGACCGGAACCGATGAGCATGGACAGAAGATCGAGTTAAAGGCAGAGGAAAAGGGTGTTACACCGAAGGAATACGTCGATGAAGTATCCGGTGAGGTAAAGAAGATCTGGGATCTGATGAATACATCCTACGATAACTTTATCCGTACAACGGATGAAGATCATGAAAAACAGGTACAGAAGATCTTTAAGAAGCTCTATGACAAGGGTGATATCTACAAGGGATCTTACGAAGGCTTATACTGTACACCATGTGAATCCTTCTGGACAGAGTCACAGCTTGTAGACGGAAAGTGCCCGGACTGTGGCCGTGAGGTACAGCCTGCCAAGGAAGAAGCATACTTCTTTAAAATGAGCAAATATGCAGATCGTCTGATCGAGCATATCAATACACATCCGGAGTTCATTCAGCCGGTATCCCGTAAAAATGAGATGATGAACAACTTCCTGCTTCCGGGCTTACAGGATCTCTGCGTATCAAGAACCTCCTTTAGCTGGGGAATTCCGGTAGACTTTGATCCGAAGCATGTCGTATATGTATGGCTGGATGCATTAACCAACTACATCACGAAGATCGGATACGATGCAGACGGCAATTCATCTGATTTATTTAAGAAGAACTGGCCGGCAGACTTACATCTGATCGGAAAAGATATTATCCGTTTCCATACGATTTACTGGCCGATCTTCCTTATGGCATTAGATCTGCCACTGCCAAAGCAGGTATTCGGACATCCATGGTTGTTACAGGGTGATGGCAAGATGAGTAAGTCAAAGGGAAATGTACTGTATGCAGATGAACTGGTAGATTTCTTTGGTGTAGATGCAGTCCGTTACTTTGTACTGCATGAGATGCCATTTGAAAATGATGGTGTGATCTCCTGGGAGCTTTTAGTAGAGCGTCTGAATTCGGATCTTGCAAATACATTAGGAAACTTAGTAAACCGTACCATCTCCATGAGCAACAAGTATTTTGATGGTGTAGTAGAAGATAAGGGCGTAAGCGAAGACGTAGATGCAGACTTAAAGGCAGTAGTAACCGGAACAGTCGCAAAGGTAGAGGCGAAGATGACAGATCTTCGTGTGGCAGATGCCATGACAGAGATCTTTAACCTGTTCAAACGCTGCAACAAATATATTGATGAGACAACCCCTTGGGTATTGGCAAAGGATGAGGCAACCAAGCCAAGACTTGCAACCGTATTATACAATCTGGTAGAAAGCATCAGCATCGGAGCAACCCTGCTTCACAGCTTTATGCCTGAAACAGCAGAGAAGATCCTTGCACAGTTAAATGCAAAAGAAGTTGCATATGATGAGCTGTCTGCTTTTGGCCACTATGTAAGTGGAACAAAGGTAACGGATGCACCGGAGATCTTATTTGCAAGACTTGATATAGAAGAAGTTATGAAAAAAGTCCATGAGCTTCATCCACCGGTAGAAGAGGAAGCTCCGGTATCGGATGAACCGGTGATCGATATTGAAGCAAAGCCGGAAATCGAATACGATGACTTTATGAAAATGCAGTTTCAGGTAGGAGAGATCATTAAATGTGAGGAAGTGCCAAAGTCCAAGAAGCTGCTCTGCTCACAGGTAAAGATCGGAAGTCAGGTAAAACAGATCGTATCCGGTATTAAGAAGCATTACACAGCAGAAGAAATGGTTGGTAAAAAGGTTATGGTTCTTGTCAACTTAAAGCCGGCCAAGTTAGCAGGCGTATTGTCCGAAGGAATGCTCTTATGTGCAGAGGATGAGAACGGAGAACTTGCACTGATGACACCGGAGAAAAAGATGCCATCCGGAGCAGAGATCTGCTAATTGAGGAAGTGTTTGGACACGACTGTATACAATCTGGGAAGGTTCTCTGTGAGCATTCCTTTGAATTGCAAGAAGGTAAGGAAAACGTATGATATTTGAAACACATGCCCACTATGATGATGACAGGTTTACAGAGGACAGGGATGCACTTGTTGCATCCCTGCCTTCTCGTGGAATCGGCAGAGTGATCAATGTTGGTTCTTCAATCGAGACGAGTAAGACAACTCTGCTTTTAGCAGAAAAATACGAACACGTATATGCAGCAGTAGGTGTGCATCCAAGTGACATCGAAGGCTTAAACGATGAGACTTATGAATGGCTCCGTACACAGACGAAGTGGGAGAAAACAGTTGCGATCGGAGAAATCGGACTGGACTATTACTGGGATAAAGAACCGAAGGTACAGGAGAAACAGCGGTACTGGTTCCTGCGGCAGATGCAGCTTGCAAGGGAAACAAAGCTTCCGGTGATTATCCATTCCAGAGATGCCGCAGAAGATACCATGAAGCTGATGAAGGAGATACATGCAGAGGAGATCCCGGGTGTGATCCACTGTTATTCCTATTCACCGGAGATGGCAGAAGAATTCTTAAAAATGGGATACTACATTGGAGTAGGCGGTGTTGTAACCTTTAAAAATGCCAAAAAGTTAAAGGAAACTGTAAAACGCGTACCGCTTACGTCCATTCTCTTAGAAACAGACTGTCCATATATGGCACCGGAACCACATCGTGGAACACGGAATGACTCCACAAATATTCCTTATGTAGTAGCTGCAATTGCAGAACTGAAGGGTATCTCGGAACAGGAAGTCATGGATGTTACATGGGAGAATGCAAAGAAGCTGTTTTGCAAGGTTCATGTCTAGAAGCAGTATCCGGACTTAGTTCGACGGTATCCTTCCAGAAACGGTGCGGGATATTCTGGCTTTGTAAGGCAGGATTGCGTCTGGCGTCGATGGCAATACTGTCAAAAAAGCAGCACCACAGCTTGCGGTATTCCAGTTCATTGCTGGAGTACCGTTTTTTCATGTCCTCATTGAGAGAGGAAGCATCTGCAATCAGATAATTACTGCCGGCACGATGAAGTGCGGCAAGCCTGCGGTTCTCATCATAGATCAGAAAGTTCTCCTGTGGCAGACGATCGGTAAAATGCTCTGCAAGGAGCGGAAGTACATAATTCTTCGGGTGGATCGTGGCAAACAGAACACTGTTTGTCAGTTCTGAAAACCGCAGGAATCCGAGCAGATGATGCGCTTCCATACTTGTAGCCCGGCTTAATTCGAAGATCCGGTGGATATATGGAAGGTTTAGTGCATCGAGTACCTTTGAGCCATCCGGCAAGGAAAAGCCAAGCAGGAGGGAGCGATAGATGCAGTCCGCCTTATCAAGACCGTTCTTGTGTGTATGCAGTTCATTGGCAAGGATCGCCTGACATAACGTCAGATAGACTTCTTCCCCGAGTCTTCGCCGGATCGTGTCAGCGACCTTTGTGCTTTTTCCGGTGTCAGGAGTAACCTGGATATATTCCTGAAAAAGTTCATAGTCCGTTACTTTTCCGGTATGAAGCCGGATATTCTTATGTCCGAATCTGCTTGCCCAGGCATCATAGATGCCGGTGAAAATACCATCGATTGAGTTCTCACAGAGAAAAGTATACATAAATCCTCCATTCTGCTTCTGGCTTATCCGGTCAGAAGTGCTTCGCAGGTATTCATAGAAATCCCCGCCTGTGTCAGAATATCATCATCAAACAGAGAAAGCTGTCTGTAACCGGCATTGCGCACCTCTGCCGGGACCTGTGTCTTATCGCGCATCAGATTCTGACAGATATAGTCCTCATCCATACGTGTGTGATACATCATCTGACCGGAGCAGGTGATAAAATAGAGTGCGCGCTTTAATACAACTCCGATCTTCTTCAGGTCGGAAAAAGTAAGCTGTCCGCTTCGTCTGGCCTTCACAATCCGGCCGGCAGACTTTGCACCGATCCCCGGTACGCGAAGGAGTGTGTGGTAGTCTGCACGGTTGATCTCAACCGGGAAAAGTTCCAGATGACGAAGTGCCCAGTCACATTTTGGATCTAAGTAGATGTTAAAGTCCGGGCGATCCTCAGAGAGCAGTTCATCTACCTGAAAATGGTAATACCGTAGCAGCCAGTCTGCCTGATAAAGGCGGTGTTCCCGAAGAAGAGGCGGGCCGTCGGGCAGCATGGGAAGCGTATCGCTCTCAGTGACATTGACAAAGGCGGAGTAGAAGACACGCTTTAGCTGGAAGTTCTGATAAAGCCCTTCGGCAACCTTCATAACCTGATAGTCATTTTCCGGAGTTGCACCAATGATCATCTGGGTGCTTTGTCCGGCAGGAACAAAATGTGGCGTATTCCGGTACAGCATCAGTTCATTCTGATTCTCCGTGATCCCATTCTGGATCAGACGCATAGGCTTCAAGATCGTCTTACGGGTCTTATTCGGAGCAAGCTGCCTGAGACTGTCGGAAGTCGGGAGCTCTAAGTTAATACTCATACGGTCAGCAAGGAATCCGGTCTTCTCAATGAGCAGCGGATCAGCACCGGGAATCGCCTTCACATGGATATATCCGTTAAAATGATGCACGTTACGCAGTTTGTAAAGTGTCTGGTAGATCAGTTCCATCGTATAAGTCGGGCTGATAAGAATACCGGAGCTTAAGAAAAGACCCTCGATATAATTGCGGCGGTAAAATTCCATAGTCAGTTCACAGACTTCATCCGGTGTAAAGGAAGCACGCGGAATATCGTTGTTGCAGTTGTTCTGGCAGTAGCTGCAGGAGAAAATGCACTCATTTGTAAACAGGATCTTAAGCAGGGATACACAGCGTCCGTCAGCAGAAAAGGTATGACAGATACCGGGAGCAATGGAATTGCCCATGCCGATGCCATTCCCCTTACGGTCAACACCACTGGAAGTGCAGGCAACATCGTACTTTGCAGCATCGGTTAGGATATGAAGTTTTTCCATTAAAGAAAGATTCTCTGTGATATTCATAGTAAACTCCTTCCTCAGCTACAAAAGAACTTTTCGCATGACTGAAATTCTGTTATGATATATATGGTATTACAACAAATACGAACAAATGTTCTTAAATAAATATAACACATAACATCTCAAAAAGCAAGAGAAAAACGAACATATATTCGAAAAACAGGAGGAACACATGGCAACACTGGGAATACCGGCAAATACGATCGCTGTATTACAGAAGTATAAATTTAATTTTCAAAAAAAGTTTGGTCAGAACTTTCTGATTGACACCCATGTATTAGAGAAGATCATAGAATCCGCAGGAGTCACAAAGGATGACTTTGTCTTAGAGATCGGACCGGGCATCGGAACGATGACACAGTATCTCTGTGAGGCAGCGCGGGAAGTGACGGCAGTGGAGATTGACACGAACCTGATCCCGATCTTAGAGGATACGCTGTCAGCCTATGATAATGTAACTGTGATCAATCAGGATATTTTAAAATTAGATATAAAGGCACTGGCTGAGGAAAAGAACGGCGGCAGACCGATCAAGGTCGTTGCAAATCTTCCATATTATATAACAACCCCGATCATCATGGGACTGTTTGAAAGCCATGTACCGATCGACAGTATCACGATCATGGTGCAAAAAGAAGTGGCAGACCGTATGCAGGTCGGTCCGGGCACGAAGGAATATGGCGCGCTGTCGCTGGCAGTGCAGTATTATGCAAAGCCCGAGATCGTTGCAAATGTACCGCCGAACTGCTTTATGCCAAGACCGAATGTAGGAAGTGCAGTAATCCGTCTGACAAGACATGAACAGGTACCGGTAGAAGTCATGGATGAAAAACTGATGTTCCGGCTGATCCGTGCATCCTTCAACCAGAGACGTAAGACCTTGGCAAATGGACTGAACAACTCACCGGAGATCCATCTCGGCAAAGAAGTCATCCAGCAGAGCATCGAAGAATTAGGCGAGCCGGTCAATGTCCGCGGAGAGAAACTGTCACTCGAGCAGTTTGCAGAATTAAGCAATATTATATATAAGAAGCTGCACGCATAAGAAGAGGGAAGTGTAACACAGACACCACACCTTTTGCGTATATAAAAAATAAAAGTCTTTATTTTTTCCCACTGCATATACTGTTACAGGAGTGGACAGGAGCATGAAGAAAAAAATAAAGACTTTTTTGTATATTACGGCAGTGATGATTCTGCTTCCGGTCGTGGTCACCATGCTGTTTCATCAGGAAGATTTTCTGGATAATAAAAAGACCGGGGAAGCTCTTTTGGAAGGAGCGACCGATAAGGACTTTTCTGAAAAAGAAGTAAATGAGGACATTGAAGGTGAGCTGGTTGCAGTATTGGCGCGGGAGATTACGATAGGCAGTAATAAGGAAGCCATCAAGGCACAGGCGGTCATCGCGAGGACGAATCTGGTTGCGGCGAAGCTTGCCGGGAGTGAACCGCCACAGGGACTTCGCACCAGCGAGATGATGAAGCTTTTTAAGGAGCAGTCCTTTACAAAATGCTATGAATATCTGGCATCCTGTGTGCAGGAGACAGCCGGAGAGATTTTGACAAAAGATAAAAAACTGATTGAGGCAGATTACTTCGCAGTCAGTGCAGGTGCAACGAGGAATGCCGCAGATGCGTTTGGAAAAAAGGATGCCGCCTGTCTGCAACGGGTAGAATCGAAGCAGGATATCGAATCAGAGGATTTTTTACGGGTGGAATTCTTAGAAAAAGAGAAGTTTGTTAAGACCTGCATGGAAGCATATCCGGATGCGGATCTTACAGCCGATACCCTGATGGATCAGATCGAGGTGACGGAGCGGGACGAAAGCGGCTATGTCAATACGATGCGTCTTGGCAAGGTGACAGTGACCGGAGAGAAATTCCGGGTGGCGGCTGGCTTACAGTCAGCGTGTTTTACGATCAAGGAAGTAGAAGGGAAGATCCGTATCGTGACAAAGGGCATCGGTTCAGGTGTCGGCTTAAGCCAGTATGGCGCGAATGCGATGGCAGAAGAGGGCGCATCCTACGAAGAGATTTTGAAAAAATATTATACCGGTGTCTCGATCGATCATTATGAGGATTACATAAATGTCGCAGCAGATACGGAAAACTGAATAAAAGAAAGGGAACCGGTTCATACTATTACCATAAAAAGAAATGGATGGTGATCGTATGAAAAAGAGAGGAAATAAATCATTTTGGGGCAAAAGATCCTTCCTGATCGCAGCGGCAGTCATGGTCGTTGCGGCAGCAGCAATGACCTGGGTGTACATGGCTGACCAGTCGAAGCAGCAGACAGGACTGGCAAAACAGGAAGAGAAAAGAGAAGAACAGACGGTACCGGCAACGGAAGAGCCGGCAGAAAGTGTAACGAAGATGCTTACTCCGAAGAAAAATGAGGAAAAGATCAAAAAACAGACCGATACGCAGGCAGAGATCGCAAAGACACAGCCGGAAACCGGGACGGAAGCGGCAACGGAAGAACCGCAGGCAGAGCAGACAATGTCCGTACAGGGTGGCGCACAGAATACAGATCAGGCGGCAAAGACGGTGGAACAGGAACTGCATTTTTCATCGGATAATGGCTTAAACTGGCCATTGCAGGGCAATGTGATCCTTAACTACAGCATGGATCAGACCGTATATTTTGCAACCCTCGATCAGTACAAGTATAACCCGGCTGTCATTATCGCAGGTAATGTGAATGACCGCGTAAGCAGTGCCGCAGCAGGAAAGATCACGGATATCACGACAAATGAAGTGACCGGATGCACGGTAACAGAGGAGCTTGGCGATGGCTACAGCGCAGTGTATGGACAACTGAAGGAAGTTCCGTATGAAGTCGGTGATTATGTGGAAAGCGGCAGTACGATCGGCTATGTCAGCGAGCCGACGAAGTATTATTCCGTGGAGGGAAGCAACCTTTATTTTGAACTGCAAAAGGATGGAAGCCCGATCGATCCGGTAAACTTTTTTGAGTAGGGACACTACTTGTAAAAACCCTGTTTTCCACATATAATGAAGAAAATAATGATACGAAGAAGAGGAAATCGAGATGGGTTTTGAAGAATATGGACATCAGGTTCATGACTGGTTAAGTCAGCTCTATACAAGCAGAGGCGTACACCCGGACGAGACGATACGGGTGTGTAATCAGATCCTCGAATATGCAAGAAAGTTAGATGATGAGAAGTTGTTAGGTCTGGCCTATTATTATCTGGGCGAGACCTATTATCTTCTTAATAATGTGGACCAGCTTTTTTTGAATGTTTCAAGCTCACTGGTCTATCTGGAAAATACCGGGCAGTACGAACTGATCGCGCGTGCATACAATATTCTTGCGATCACATCCTATAACCGCGGAAATGCACCATTTGCAATGGATTATTATCTGGGTGCACTTTCCTACTGTGACCGTTACCACTTAGAGGAGGTCAGCGTGATGATCCGTATCAACATCGGTATGCTGTACAATGGAAGTGGGGAGTATCAGAAAGCACAGCATTATTTTGAAGAGGCGTATCAAAAGCTGAAGGAAAGGAAAAATCTGCCGGAATATGATGTCTATCTGATGAGTATTTATATCGGAATGGGAAACAGCTACCTGCAAAGAGAGCAGACCAAAAAGGCGCAGGAGTATGAGAACCGGGCGCGGACGGAGTGTTATGACAGGCTTGGTGAGACCGGAAAGACCTGCTTTTTATGCTTTCAGGCAAGACTTTATAATTCTGTCGGGAAAAATGCACAGCGGGATACATGTATCGAAGAGATCCAGAAGCGGGTACACGAGAAAATGGTTGTGCTTGATATTTTTGATGACTTCTATTCCTATTGTGAGATGCTTTTTGAGATCGGACGATATGATAAGATGCAGGAGGTACTTGCGTGGTTAGGCGAGCTTGCAGAGAGCACGCATATCATACATATGCAAAAGCGGCTGCTTCGGATTTACATCCGCTATTACAGACTGCGTGAGGACGGGCAGGCGTATTTGCAGGCGTGTGCGCGCTTTTACGAGCTGACAGAGCTCTCCGATAAGGAGAACCGCTACATGGTAAGCTCGGTGCTGATGATGCGGGATAATCTCGAAGAGACGAACCGCCGGAAAAAAGAGATCGAGCGTGAGAACCGCCAGTTAATGCATACCTCAAAAACCGATGCGCTGACCGGACTGTCGAACCGCTTTGACCTCAATGAGTATGCAGAAGAAGCCTTCCGGCGCTGCGTGAAAAAGCAGTGCAATCTGGCAGTTGAATTGTTAGATGTTGATTACTTTAAGCAGTACAACGATAACTATGGACATCAGGCAGGAGACGCCTGTATTCAGGGAATCGCACAGGTACTGAAACACCTGCAGGAGCATGACCATGTATTTGCAGCCCGTTACGGCGGGGATGAGTTCGTGGTGATCTACGAGGGTTACACACAGGCTGAGACATACGCACTGGCAGAAGAATTGAAGCAGGGTATCTTAGATCTTAATATGGAACACAGGTATTCGCTTGCGGCTGAGGTGGTTACGATCTCGCAGGGAATCTGCTGTGACATCCCGCAGGCGGAACAGAAGGTCTGGGACTATCTGCATGCGGCAGACGTCCTGCTCTACAAGGGCAAGAAGTTAAGCAGGAACAGTGTACAGATCGAAGCATATAATAAACTGTAACGATCAATAATCGCAATCGATGCAGCATGTATACGATTGAAGCATCTTATCTGATATGGGTCAGACCCGGGAAAAGTACCATTGATCGATTGCTTGACATATAAGCCTGGCGTATGCCGGGCTTTACATATATTTTGATCAGATACTTGTTAAGGAATAAAGTTAGGCGTATAATATACTTTGTTAAGAAAAATAGAAAGAGTACGGGGAGGAAGAGCAATGAAAACGTACGCAAAAAAAGGATGGATCGCACTTATTGCATTATGCGTTTTAGTGCTGGGAAACACTATGACTTTGAAAGCATCGGTAAAGGAGCAGAAGCCGGCTTACACATCAAAGGGTCTGGAGTATTATGTACAGGCAGATAAGAAAAGTGTGGCAGTGAAGATCCAGAATAAGAAGGAAACAGTAAAGATCCCGGAGAGTGTCAAGATCCGTGGCAAAAAGTATGTGGTGACAGAGATTAAGTGTACAGCGATTCCACACGATACATTGGTACTAGGTAAAAAGGCAAATATTGCAAGAGATGACAAAGAGTATTTTAAAAATACCAAGACAAAAACAATCACCATTCCAAAGACCATGAAAAAGATTGAGACTGGTGCATTCAGCTATTACACGAAGCTTACAAAGGTAACAGTTGCAAAGGGAAATAAGAACTATAAGTCAACATCCCAGGGAATTTTTTCAAAAAATGGAAAAGTGCTGATCTATGCAGTGCCGGGAAGTGGCACTTATAAGGTCAAGGCAGGGGTAGTGAAAATAGCACCGAGAGCTTTTGCCGGAACAAAATACAGTAAAGTTATCCTGCCGGAATCCTGTAATGAAATCGGAACAAGAGTATTCTTTAAATGCAAGAACTTAAAGAAGATACAGGGTGGAAGTCTGTGTATCTGTGGAGATTACGCATTTTTCGGTACGAAGGTAAAAGGCGTAGATAAGTATGGTACGATGTTGTTTGCGATTTAAGGAAGTTCTCATATATACGATTGACACCACAGATTCTTTCTGTTAAGATAGGCGATGGTAAAAATAAAGTATAGGCGGTTGCACAAGGCTTTATGTGTGCGCCGCTTTTTTGGTTTATAGGAACTATGAAAGGAAATATATGGAAACAGTCAGATTTGATGAACTAGAGTTAGCACCACAGATCCTGCGCGGCATTCAGGAAATGGGCTTTGAAGAAGCAACCCCGATCCAGGCACAGGCGATCCCGGTCGTCATGAGCGGCGTGGATGTGATCGGACAGGCACAGACCGGAACCGGAAAGACAGCGGCATTCGGAATCCCGGTACTGCATAAGGTAGATCCATCCTCCAAAAAGACACAGGTATTAATCCTCTCCCCGACCAGAGAGCTTGCGATCCAGGTTGCGGATGAATTAAGAAAATTAAGCAAATACATGCATGGGGTCCGGGTACTTCCGGTATACGGCGGACAGGACATCTCCAGACAGATCAAGGCGTTAAAGGGCGGCGTGCAGGTCATCATCGGAACACCGGGACGTCTGATGGATCACCTCCGCAGAAAAACGATCCGTCCGGATCATGTGAACACGATTGTCTTAGATGAGGCAGACGAGATGTTAAACATGGGATTCCGTGAGGATATTGAGACCGTTTTAGAGTATCTTCCGGGAGAGCATCAGACCGTGCTTTTTTCTGCGACGATGCCAAAGCCGATCTTAGACATTACCAGAAAGTACCAGCATGATGCAGTCAACATCAAGGTTGTAAAAAAGGAACTGACCGTAAAAAATATCGACCAGTACTATTATGACGTAAAACGTAAGGACAAGACGGAAGTCTTAACCAGACTCTTAGAGATGTACAATCCAAAGCTTTCGCTTGTATTCTGTAATACGAAGCGTATGGTAGATGAACTTTCCTCCGAGCTTACCACAAGAGGTTACAGTGCGGAAGGACTGCACGGAGATATGAAGCAGGCACAGCGGGACCGTGTCATGAAGAACTTCCGGAGTGGAAAAACAGATATCCTGATCGCGACGGACGTTGCCGCAAGAGGAATCGATGTGGATGATGTAGAAGCAGTTTTTAATTATGATCTGCCACAGGATGATGAATATTATGTACACCGGATCGGAAGAACCGGACGTGCCGGAAGAACCGGCAAGGCATTTACCTTTATCAAGGGTAAGGAAGTCTATAAGTTAAAGGACATCCAGCGTTACTGCAAGACGAAGATTCTTGCACAGCCGATCCCATCCTCAGATGATGTGGCACAGATCCGTACTGAGAAGATTATGAACCAGATCGAGAATATCATCGAAGAAGAAGATCTGCGCGACATGATCGATCTGATCGAAAGACAGGTCAATGAGTCCGATTATACGGCAATGGATATTGCAGCAGCCTTTTTAAAACAGGCACTCGGACAGGCAGAAGGAGCAGGTTCTGCCGAAGAGGGTGATTCCTATGACTTCGATAATACCGGTGCAGAGGAAGGCATGGTCCGGCTTTTTATCAATATCGGAAAAAAACAGCGCGTAAAGCCGGGTGACATCTTAGGGGCAATCGCAGGAGAATCCGGAATGCCGGGAAAATTAGTCGGTGCGATCGATATGTTTGACAAGTATACCTTTGTAGAAGTGCCGCGCGAGTATGGACGGGAAGTGCTCGAGGGTATGAAAAATGTAAAGATCAAAGGAAAGTCCGTAAATATAGAGCCGGCAAATCAGAAATAAACCGGCTCCATCGTTTCATCAGCTTACAGATCAATATCAAGTTCAACAGGGCAGTGATCCGAACCGAAAATATCGGTGTGGATGGCTGCTCCTTTTAATTGGGCATCCAGTCTTTTGGAAGTAATAAAATAGTCGATCCGCCATCCGGCGTTCTTCTCCCGTGCCTTAAATCGGTATGACCACCAGGAATAGATGCCTTCAGCATCCGGGTAAAAGAAGCGGAAGGTATCGGTGAAGCCGGAAGAGAGAAGTGTTGTCATTTTTGCACGTTCCTCATCAGAGAATCCCGCATTTTTCCGGTTGGTTTTCGGATTCTTTAAGTCGATCTCGTTGTGTGCAACATTCAGATCGCCACAGAGGATCACCGGCTTTTTTTCATCAAGGGACTTAAGGTAAGTTAAAAAGTCATCCTCCCATTTCATCCGGTAAGGCAGTCTCGCCAGTTCGTTCTGGGAATTTGGTGTGTAGCAGGTAACCAGATAAAAGCGGTCATATTCTAAGGTGATCACGCGCCCTTCCGTATCATGCTCCGCAATTCCGATGCCGTAGGTAACGGCAAGAGGTTCCTTTTTTGCAAAAATTGCGGTGCCGGAGTAACCCTTTTTCTCGGCATAATTCCAATACTGGTGATAGCCCTCAAGGTCAAGGGAGATCTGCCCCTCCTGCAGCTTGGATTCCTGTATACAGAAAAAATCCGCATCGATCGAGTGGAAAAAATCAAGAAAGCCCTTCTGCACGCATGCACGAAGTCCGTTTACATTCCAGGAAATAAATCGCATAGTAGTCCTCATTTCTGCGCACATGTTGTATCCTATATATTGTATAGATCCGGAATTTGTAACAGGTGCGCGCAGCTACAAATCCCATGTATCTCAATTATAAGGAGAGATAGGCGGATGTACAACCCTTTCTTTTATGGAGCAAATATGTTAGGATCATATGGTTAGCAAGAACTAACCATGCGTAAAACAGATAAATTTGACTTTTTCATAGCAATGGGGTACATTCGAGATATCAGCTTTCCGGAAGCTTGGCAGCAGTTGGGAATCCGGCAAAAGTCATCAAATATCTGGATAAAGAAAGATTTCAGGAGGAAAAAATGATTGCATTTAAGTATGATACGCAGTTATTGATCAAGATCCATTTCCATACAAATGAGCCATGGAAGGTAGCAGGTCTTGGCGGGATCTATGACATTGTAGTTGAGGATATGGACAGACAGGCAGGGGGCTTACAGGGTTAGTATGAAAAATATAGATTATCTTGTTACGGAAAAACCGGCAAAGGCATTGATCCGGTTCGCAATCCCGATGATCATAGGGAACTTGTTCCAGCAGGCATATACGATTGTAGATTCGGCAATCGTCGGACGCTACGTCGGGGAAACAGCATTAGCGGCGGTAGGTGCATCTTATGCACTCACCGCAATTTTTATCTGTATAGCGATCGGTGGAGGAATCGGTGCATCCGTGATTATCAGCCAGCACTTCGGGGAACGGAGATATGGGGTCATGAAAACCGCGATTTTTACGGCAATGACCGCATTTTTAGCGATCAGTCTGCTGCTAGGCGGTGTCGGACTCTGCTTTAGCAGGCAGATTATGGAGGTATTAAACACACCGGCAGACGCTATGGAGATCGCGGTTGTCTATCTGAATATCTATTTTTACGGACTGCCGTTTTTATTTATGTATAACATCGTCTCATCGCTGTTTAATGCGTTAGGAGAATCCAGAATCCCGCTGTATTTTCTGATCTTTTCATCCGTATTAAATGTCGCGCTTGATCTCTACCTTGTGGCAGTGCGGGACATGGGCGTAGCAGGAGCCGCGTATGCGACATTTCTTGCACAGGGAATCTCTGCAGTGCTGTCATTTCTGGTGTTTTTGCGTACCCTTCGTCAGTTTCAGGAAAAAGCGGAGCGATATTTTAGCAGGGAGGAATTTGTGGCAATGTCAAGGATTGCCCTTCCATCCATCCTGCAGCAATCGACGGTATCAATCGGGATGATGCTCGTGCAGTCTGTTGTCAATGGATTCGGAACACAGATCCTTGCCGGATTCTCGGCTGCAATGCGGATCGAGTCCTTATGTATCGTTCCGATGGCAGCGATTGGAAATGCGGTTTCATCCTATACCGCCCAGAATATCGGGGCAGATAAAAAGGAACGGATCACAGAGGGCTATCATGCCGCCAACTGGATGGTGGTCTTTGTGGCAGTCATACTCTGTGTTGTTCTGGAGCTGTTTTACAAGCCAGTCATCGCAATTTTCCTGGATGCAGCCCCATCTGCCGAGACGATCGCTACCGGAGAAGGCTATCTTCGGTTTATCGGCTTCTTCTTCTGCCTGATCGGATTTAAAATGGCGGTGGACAGTCTGCTGCGTGGCGCAGGCGATGTGAAGGCATTCACGATCGCCAATCTTGTGAACCTGTCGATCCGTGTACTGCTTTCAAAATACGGTGCGCCAATCTGGGGTGTAGCCATGGTGTGGTATGCAGTGCCAATCGGCTGGCTGGCGAACTTTGTCATATCCTTTTGCCACTATCGGACAGGGAAATGGAAAAAACGGAGAGATGTACAGCCATCCTGTTAAAAATAAGACGAATGTCTGTGTATTAAGCTATAAGCAGTACAAAGGAAAGACAGTCAAGTTAAGCTTCAAGAAAAAGAAATCGTGGTACATGCCACATGGAGATTATTTGACAAAATCCAACAAGCTGATTCAGTGTATTGGTCCTATGTCCGATCCTCACAAATTCAAGGTTACCCAGAAGGGTTCCAAGGCAGCACTATGGACAACCGATACCAGTATAAACGGGCATGAGATGAGCGAAGACTGCATGATTATATTCAAATAAGATATTTTGATGAAAAAGCGGACAGGAATGGGAAGAAAATCCCATCCTGTCTGTTTTTTCATCATAAAACACATAAAGAGGATAGACAGTCTAACAACCATCTATCCTCAGAAATGTTCGTTCTATGCGGTTATAAGATTAACCGAAGTATCTCTTTAATAATCCGGCAAACGCTTTTCCATGTCTAGCCTCATCTCTGGCCATCTCATGAACGGTATCGTGGATTGCATCAAGGTTAGCAGCCTTAGCTCTCTTAGCAAGATCCATCTTACCGGCAGTAGCACCGTTTTCAGCAGCAACACGTAATTCCAGGTTCTTCTTTGTGCTGTCGGTTACAACTTCACCAAGTAATTCAGCAAACTTCGCTGCGTGCTCAGCCTCTTCGTAAGCAGCCTTCTCATAGTAAAGACCTACTTCCGGATATCCTTCTCTGTGTGCAACTCTAGCCATTGCCAGATACATACCAACCTCGGAGCACTCACCCTCGAAGTTTGCTCTTAAGTCTGCCATAATATCTTCAGAAACTCCCTTAGCAACACCAACTACATGCTCTGCAGCCCATGTCATCTCTCCTGTCTGCTCCTTGAACTTCTCAGCCGGTGCCTTACAGATCGGGCAGAACTCCGGTGCTGCGTCTCCCTCGTGAATATAGCCACATACAGTACATACAAATTTTTTCATAGTCGTTTGTTCCTTTCTCTTATTCATTTTATTTTTAATTTAATAATAGTAATTGTTACTGAAATCAATTTAACACAGAAGCTGTTTCCTGTCAAGATATTTTCTCAATAAGTTTTTCAGGATGCCTCTGTTTCATGTTTCTTTCTGCATTCCGGGCAAAGACCATAAAAGTGTGTGATATGGCCGGCAATCGATCCGTCAAAGGAAGCGGCTGCGATTGTATTGATGTGGTCGATATTTTCCATTTCCAGATCAAGAACACGATCGCATTCGGTACAGAAAAAGTGATAATGCGGGGCAGGATTGCCATCAAAGCGGTCTGGACCGTTCTCGCTGGAGATCTTCTGGATCTCACCGATATCTGATAAAAGGGATAAATTCCGATATACCGTTCCTAAGCTGATGTTCGGGAATTCCTTACGGATTTCCATATACACAGTCTCCGCCGTGGGGTGGTCATAGCGTGTGACTAAGAAGTTCTTGATCGATTCTCGCTGTCTGCTGTATTTTAACATATTTTACTCCATATAAATAATGATAATCGTTACTAATTTAATTATAGGAACAAATAACAGAGAAGTCAAGACAGAGTTTTCAAATATAACATGTGCAGAATCAAATGTTTTATGCATGTATTTTTCCTATTTACATAGAATGAAACAAAAACGGAATGATTGGAGGAATTATGGCAGGAATACAACGTTTTGTTACCTACCTGTATCTGTATGAGCAGGATCAGAAGCTTCGTGGAACAGGGTTTGCCAAAATAGAGATTCGCGGTGAGCAGTGCCGGATTGAAATACATATGAAAGATGCTGGAATTACCGGAGAGACATCGCCGGTCTATCTTTTTACAAGAGAAGGGGGAGGGCTTACTGCGGTAGAGATCGGAACGATCGCATTACGGAATGGTACAGGCGATTATAAGGGGATGATAAAAAGCAGTGGAATCGCGCACTCGTCTTATAACATATCGGATATGAAGGGAATCCTGATCCTCGTCAACGACCGCTATATGTTCGCAAGCCAGTGGGATGATGCACCGGTCACAAGGAGAAAGATCGCAATCTGGCAGCCGCAGATCGTGCAGCCACAGGGTGTTCCAGTGCAGAAGATGCAGTCACAGAATGCAGAGCAGCACAGTGCGCTACAGTCGAATATGCAGCCGCAGAATACAGCACAGCAAAGTGCAGTACAACAAAATATGCAGCGGCAGATGGGACAGTTACAGAATGCGGCATTACAGCGGGAAGTACCACAGGAAGGTGTGTTACAGGAAAACGGAAGGGAATTGTCTGGGAATGATCAGGCACCGGTCACGATCAAGGCTACGGAAATGCCGATGCGCCGTTTTATGCAGCGAAAAGAAAAGGAAACCTTATTAGACAGCTTTTTGCGATTACAAAAGCGTGTGGAGGATGTTGATATTTTTGAGACAGAGCATGCAAAGATCTGTGGAATCCATATAGAATTAAGAGACATCCGGGAGCTGCCGAAAAGCTACTGGTATCTCGGTAATAACAGCTTTTTACTGCATGGATTTTTCAGTTACCGCTATCTGCTGCTTGGAAAGCGGATGACCGAGGGAAGGGAAGCGTTTTTCCTTGGCGTTCCGGGTGTGCTTCAGAATCAGGAGCGTGTGATGGCAGCGTTGTTTGGCTTTGCGGAGTTTCTGCCGGAAAGTAGCGCAGAGATTAGTCAGGAGAACCAGCAGGAGGTGTTTGGTTACTGGTGTCATACGATGCTTGAATAAGGCTGTAGCGCAGATGATCCTCCCATCTGCCACGGATTTTGGCAAGATCACGGGAAGTTCCCTCAAGACCAAAGCCGAGAGCTTCTAACAGGCGGATGGAAGGCTTGTTACAGGGCATGACATTTGCTTCGATGCGGTGCAGGGCGAGATCTGCAAACATAACGGAAATGCCCATACAGAGAGCCTCGAATGCATAGCCCTGATGCTGATAGCGGAGATCGAATTTGTATCCGGTCTCACAGGACTGATAGAAGGATCTGGTAATATTGCGAAAGCAGATCGTGCCGATGATCTGATCCGGCTGTTCCTTTCGAAATACATAGAATCGGACAGCCGAAAGCTTCACGGTAAGATTATACTCACAGATCAGAACAGCCTTCTGATGCTCCACCGTATAAAAATTGTCCGGGCGTTCCGGCTCATATCGTTCAAACAAGTTCTTATTATCTAGGTAAAAGTTCAAAACAGCTTCGGCAGAATCACCCTTAAGCACCTTCAGGATCAGCCGGTCTGTTTCATAGGTCAAGTCCATGGGAATCTCCTTTGTCAATATCTGTCAGAATTCATTGCTATATATTGATTGGCAGTGTACATTGCCTGCGCGCATTATTTCGTGATTATATCACGCAATCATATCGCCGTTTGCGAAATGCAAATAAATTTGCATTTTCTCACTTGCGCTCATTATAACACTGATAGGCGGGCCGGTCATCTTTCATTTTATGACCTGATAGTTAAAATATCGTTTTCAGGTCATATATACCGAGAAATTTGTTTAAAAACGTATGACCCGGAAAAGGTTTTTGCTATATTAGGTCATATATCATGGAAAATAGTTACGATTGTGTGAAAAATTAAGATTTTCTTCCGGGATGGAAGACGGTGTTCTATGTTATAATGAATATTACAAAGAGGAAAGGCAAAGGGGATACTTATGAAAAAGAAAAGAATCATATCAGCAGTACTTGCAGCGACCTTATTGATCGCATTGTTTTGGATCGTGGCAGTGAAATGCAGCAGCATGCCGGTCGAGGAGACCTATACCGGAAGTATCTATGATGCAGATGGAAATGTGGAAGCGGATCAGGTAACGCTCTGGTTAAAGGGAACTATGAAAAAAGAGGCATTTCCGGTTCGTGGGGAAAATACATTTCAGGGTGAGATCGGTTTAAACCGGGAGGATCAGACAGATATTTTCCCGGATCAGGAGCTGGTTTTCTTAAAGGTTTCAAGGGATCGTGAGGTGCATTACTGGACGAAGATTTATATTTATCTGGAGGATCAGGCGGACAGAGTCGAATATCAGAATGACAGATTTGGATATGTGGATGTAGGAACACTTACGATAGATAATGTTCATCCGACGAAAGTGTCCATTCAGTTTTCGGATGAATATTGTATCAGGAACGGCTTAGAAACCGGAAGTGAGCTGATTGTAAGCAGCCGGGCGGCTTCCACAGAGGAAGGATGAATTCCATTCCGGTCTTTCCTGTGATACAATAGGGAAAGAATCAGAAAAGGAATGAAGACAGAATGGATGAACAGGTGAAATATATGCGCGCAGCGATCCGTGAGGCGAAAAAGGCAGAGAAGTTAGAAGAAGTACCGATCGGCTGTGTGATTGTGCAGGATCATAAGATCATAGCGCGCGGCTATAATAGAAGGAATACGGACAAGAATACGCTGGCGCATGCGGAATTAAGTGCGATCAAAAAGGCAAGCAAAAAGACCGGAGACTGGCGGCTGGAGGACTGTACGATGTATGTGACCTTAGAACCGTGTCAGATGTGTGCGGGCGCGATCGTGCAATGCCGTTTAAAAAAGGTCGTGATCGCTGCCATGAATCCGAAGGCAGGCTGTGCAGGATCCGTACTCAATCTGTTGCAGATCCCATCGTTCAATCATCAGGTGGAGATTGAACGTGGGGTGTTAGAGGAAGAGTGTTCACAGATGTTAAGTGACTTTTTCCGAAATCTGCGCGAGAAGAAAAAGCGTGAAAAATATTGACAATACAAGCATTTATCCTTTATAATTAGATTTCCGAGTAGCCGGGGTGGTAGCGGTACCTTGAACCAGCAATCCGCTATAGCTGGGGTGATGTTCCGCAGAGGGTTTGTGGCTGTGAAGCTGCCCGCTGCAAGTGGCGCTGACGTCTGGGTCTCGCGCAACAGGAATTTGCGAACCGGGTCAGGTCAGGAATGAAGCAGCCCTAAGTAAAACCTCCTGTGTGCCGTGAGGGTGCCTGGACTGAGCTAACTACAGCGGTAACGTTCATGGTTAGAATTCGAAGCGGAACGCTCGGTTTAAAATGAATAAGAAGTAGATGAGAGCATGGCAGAACTGCCATGCTTTTTTGCTCTATAGGAAATACCATTGGAATCCCCTATACTGCAAAAGCAAACGCACACTTTACCTCGCGCCCGAATTCTTAGAAAATACGCTAAAAGAAGTAGAAGAAAAGTGTTCTATCCCCGCGGAATATGTATTATAATAAATAATAATGTCCGTTTTTGGAGAATGGGTACAACAGCATAAATAGGGGGAAACAAATGAGTGACTGGGTTTTAGTAGTTGACGATGATACAGCGAATCTTAAGATGGCAAGCCGGATACTGGTGTCGGAGCAGATGCGGGTCAGCTGTCTGAAGTCCGGAGAGGATGCACTGAAGTTTTTGCAGGAGAATCAGCCGGATATGGTGCTGCTTGATCTGCACATGCCGGGCATGGACGGGTTTGAGACGATTGCAGCGATCCGGGCAGATGAAAAGACCGCCGACATACCGGTGATATTTTTAACCGCAGATGATGACAGGGATACAGAAGCGAAGGCGTTAACGGCAGGGGCAATGGATTTTATCAAGAAGCCGTTTGTGCCGGAAGTCCTGCTGCTTCGGGTGAAGAATACGATTGAACTGATCCGGTTAAAGACAAGTCTTTCCAATGAGGTAGAGAAAAAGACACAGGAGATCATCGCACAGACAGAGAAGCTTGAACGGTTATCCATGCAGATCGTAAAGGCATTGTCAGGGGCGATCGATGCAAAGGATACCTATACGAATGGTCATTCCACACGGGTGGCGGAGTATGCAAGAGAGATCGCAAAGCGTGTTGGTTTTTCGAAGAACGAACAGGATGACATCTATATGATGGGACTGCTTCACGATATCGGAAAGATCGGAATACCGGATGCGATCATCAATAAGCCGGCAGCATTATCGGATGAGGAGTATGAGATCATTAAGACACATCCGGTTGTGGGTGCGGGCATCCTGAAGAATATTACGGAGCTGCCGAAGCTGATGACGGGAGCAAGATGGCATCATGAACGCTATGATGGAAAGGGATATCCGGATCACAGATTGGGGGATGAAATCCCGGTAGAGGCACAGATCATTGCAGTGGCAGATTCCTATGATGCGATGAGTTCCAGACGAAGCTACCGGAATGCGCTGCCACAGCAGCAGATAAGATCGGAACTGGCAGAGGGGCGCGGTAAGCAGTTCGCACCGGAGTATGCGGATGCGATGATCGCCATGATCGATGAAGATGTGAACTATGATCTGAGGGAAAAATAACAGGAGAGCAGGAGTATGGAAGATAAGGAAAGACAGCAGGCAGCATATTTATCAGTGCTGATCTGCGGAACAATATTTACCACGATTCTGATTGGGGAATCGTATCTGTTAGGCTGGGAGATGTCAACTCCGTTGTTGATTTTTGTCGGGGTGGCGGTCTGCTGGTGGGTACATCTGACCAGGCGGCTTCCACAGGAAGTAAGTCTGTGGATCAACGTTGTGCTTACGATGATTACGTTTGTCTTTTATGGAAGCCATGAGACAAGCATCTATGATATGGCACCGGTCATTATCATTCTGATGATCCTGTATGCATCGACCGAGATGCAGAATATAGTGAATCTCTGCATGATCACCTACTATATAACGATCCTGTATGATTTTATCGTTGTGCTGCATGGCTTTGCCGGCTTCGATGCACTTAAGATCACAAGAACACTGTTACATCTTGGACTGGTATATATGGCAGGCTATGTTGTGAAGCTTGAGATCAGAAGAAAGCAGAAGGAACGGGGAAGAACAGAGCAGAAGATCTTAGAATTAGAGGAAACGAACCGGCGGACGGAAGATTTTCTTACGAATGTTTCCCATGAGCTGCGTACACCGATCAATGCAGTTACCGGAATTACTGCAACCATGATCCGGAATGAGGATAACGCCACAAAGCGCAGGGACATTTTATCGATCCAGCTTGCCGGTCAGCGGCTGTTCAATCAGGTAGAGGATATCTTAGATTTTACAGAGCTAGATACCGGACGGATCAAGATCAGTGAAGACACTTATATGGCAGCTTCCCTGATCAACGATATTGTAAGCGGCAACCAGCTGCTCGATCAGGAGGATATGCCGGAACTGATCATTGATCTGGATGCATCTATGCCGGCGGCACTTTACGGAGATGGACGTAAGATCAAAAAGATACTGAAGCATCTGATCGATAATGGCATGAAGTTCACGAAGCAGGGCGGTGTATATGTCAAGGTCTATACGATGCCAAAGCCATATGGCGTCAATCTTTGTATTCAGGTGACGGATACCGGAATCGGAATCTCGGAGGATAAGCTTTCGAAGATACAGGAGCGGTTTTATCAGACCAATAGCGGCAGAAACCGCAAGGCAGGTGGTCTGGGACTGGGACTTTCCATTGTATATGGGTTGGTATCTGCAATGGAAGGCTTTATTCAGGTAAGCAGTACCGTAGGAAAGGGCACAACCATTAAGATCAGTCTTCCACAGAAAGTCGCCGATCCTGCAGCCCATATGACTGTCAAAAATAAGGAACAGCTTTTCCTGGCATGCTTCTTAGAACCGGAGAAATATGAGATCCCGGAAGTGCGGACGTTCTATAATGAGACAATCTCCGGTCTGGTCAGGGGGCTGGATCTGACACTGCGTATGGTATCGAGCCTGGATGAGTTAAAGCAGCTTGCGTCGAAGTATCAGTTGACCCATCTTTTTATCGGAAAAGAGGAATTCTTCGGCTACCGGGATTACTTCGATACGATGGCAGCAGATACACAGGTGATCGTAGTATCGGATGAGGACATTTCCTTCCCGAGAAACGGACAGTTTAAGCTCCTTAAGAAGCCGTTTTACTGTCAGCCGGTTGTCAATATCTTAAATTCCGGTGCGATGGAAACCGTACACCAGAGTGGTTACATGCGCTGTCCGGGGGTTAAGGTATTAGTCGTAGATGATGAACCAATGAACCTTATGGTAGCAGAAGGCGTGTTCAGGGAATATGATATGACTGTTAAGACGGCAAAAAGCGGAATCGAAGCGATCGAGATCTGCGGGCAGGAAGCCTTTGACCTGATCTTTTTAGATCACATGATGCCGGAAATGGATGGAATCGAGACCTTGAAGCGTCTGCGGAAGCTTCAGACAGAGCAGGATCAGCTTCTGACCGTGGTTGCATTTACTGCGAATGCAGTCAGCGGTGCAAGAGAGATGTTTCTGTCAGAGGGCTTCGATGAATTTATCTCGAAGCCGATCGAAGACTGCGAGTTAGAGCGTGTATTAAGAAAGCTGTTACCAAAGTCTGCAATCGTGTATACCGAGGACAGGACGTCCCATACCATATATGAAGAGCCTGCAAAGGAAGTATCGGCAGATCCTGCAGGAACGTCTGTAAAGGAAACATCTACCGGTCATGCAGGAGAGTCTGCCGTAAAGCCGGAGCATCCGGATATGGGTGAAGTGTCCGATCCGGTATTAGCAGATTTAGAAAATATCGGGCTGGATACCGGCTCCGGTCTGCTGGGCTGCCGGGGAGATGTGGAATTTTACAAGGAGCTGCTGACACAGTATGTAAAGGATGCAGAGAAAAAGCAGGCAGAAATGGAACGTCTTTTTGCGGCAAAGGACTGGGATAACTACCGCATACAGGTGCATGCGTTAAAGAGTACGTCGAAAATGGTCGGACAGGAATGTCTCTCCGGGATGGCGCGTGCCGCGGAGGATGCAGCGAAGGAGCATGATGAGGCATATATCGGTGCACATCACGCGGAGATCATGGAACGCTACCGGGAACTGGCACAAGGCATTGACCGGGTGCTTGGTGGGAAGGAAAAGGAAGAGACCACGCAGAGCGTGGAAGCAGGAGAGGAAATAACCAACGAGGAGTGGATTGCAAAGTTGACAGAACTGAAGCAGTGCTTTGATACCTTTGAGGCAGACCGGGCAGAAGCCCTGATCCGCGAGAACAAGAATAAGCAGTATCAGGGATGCTTAGTGGCAGATCTGTTGGCGGATGTGATGCAGGATATTGATGATTTTGAATTCGAAGCTGCGACAGAAAAGGTCGATGCACGGATCAATCATGCGAAAGGCGGTGAGTTGTGATGAGTCCAAAGAAGATATTAGGAGCGATAAGGGATCATAATCTGGATATGCAGGAGCGTCTGTTCCGTCTGCTTTTGACCATCGGACTGACCGGACTTGCGATCGGAATCCTTGGAGGTACTTTTGCGGGAGAATCCATTGAAAATATTACAGCCCTGACTGCTGCATGGGTGGTGATCTTCCTTATTACGGTTACAGCCGTTAAAAAACGCCGGATACAGCTTGGTGCATCTGTGATCGGAGCGATCGTGGTTTATATCGTGCTTCCATATAACTTTTTTACAACGGGTGGAATTAACGGAGGAGCACCGATCTGGCTGCTGTTTGGCGTGGTATATGTCTGCCTCGTTGTAAGGGGAAAGATACGCAATATCTTTCTGGCTACCGGCTATATTCTGTACGCCATATGTTATTACCTGAATTATACACATCCGATTACGGTGATACCACATACTTATCCGATGGCATTTATTGATTCTTTCATGTCGCTTACAATCGTTTCCTTTCTGATCTGTTGTCTGATCCTGTTCCAGAATGCGATCTACCGTTCTGAAAATGAGATTGCGCAGAAGCAGAAAAAAGAGATCGAGGAATTGAATAAGGCGCAGAACAACTTCTTTTCGAGTATGAGCCATGAGATCCGTACGCCGATCAATACGATCATCGGATTAAATGAGATGATTCTCCGGGAGGATGTATCAGACGAAGTTGTAGCGGATGCAAAAAGTATTCAGGGAGCAAGTAAAATGCTGCTTGCGCTGATCAATGATATTTTAGATATGTCAAAGATGGAAGCCGGACAGATGGATATTGTTCCGACGGAATATGATGTAGGTGCAACACTTTCGGATATTGTAAATATGATCTGGATACGTGCAAGGAGAAAGGGACTGCAGTTCCACATCAATGTAGATCCGTCGATACCGGCAAGGCTCTACGGCGATGAGGTGCGGATCAAGCAGGTGCTGATCAATCTTTTAAACAATGCCGTCAAGTATACGATGGAGGGATCTGTTACCTTAAGTATCCAGTGTGAACCATCGAAGGAAGCAGAGGATCAGGTTCTTGTTACCTATTCGATCGCGGATACCGGAGCCGGAATCAAAAAAGAGAGCATTCCATATCTGTTTCAGGCATTTAAGCGTGTTGACGAGGAGCAGAACCGTTACATTGAAGGAACCGGACTCGGACTTGCGATCGTAAAGCAGTTAGTCGATCTGATGGGCGGCGATATTTCGGTCAACAGTGTGTATACAAAGGGATCAACCTTTGTCGTGACCATTCCGCAGAAGATCGTTGGAAAGGATCAGATCGGAGAGGTGAACCTTGAAAAGAGACATATGCTCAATGAAAGGGAGCATTATAAGCAGAGCTTTGAAGCACCAAAGGCAAGGATTCTGATCGTTGATGATAATGAGACGAATCTGATGGTTGCCGGGAAGCTGCTGCGTGATACGAAGGTCAACATTGATACGGCGGTCAGTGGCAGGGAGTGTCTGAAAAAGACACTCCAGATCCATTATGATACGATCTTCATGGATCATCTGATGCCGGAAATGGATGGAATCGAATGCCGTCATGCGATCCAGACACAGACGGGTGGATTAAACAGCAAGACACCGGTAGTAGCCCTGACTGCCAATGCGGGCAGTGAGAATCAGGAACTGTACCGTAACGAAGGCTTTGAAGGGTATCTGTTAAAGCCGGTCAGCGGTCTGCAGCTTGAAAAAGAGCTGTTACGGCATCTGCCACCGGAGCTTGTGATTCTCTCCGGTGATCAGGCAGATGTAGGTACGATTGAATCACCGGTATTTGAACACCGGATGAAGGTGCCGATCCGCATTTCGACCGACAGCGTCTGTGACCTTCCGGAGAAAATGGTAGAGAGGCACAAGATTGCAGTGATGCCATATCGGATTCATACGAATGGTGGAGAGTTCTTAGATGGTATAGAGACGGAAACCGATTGTCTGCTAGCATACATCCGGGATGAAAGCAGGCAGGTGGCATCGGAAGCACCGGATACGGATGCTTATGTAGAATTTTTTGCAGAGCAGCTTACCACAGCCCAGTATGTTGTGCATATTACCATGGCAAAGAAGGCGAGCAAGGCTTATCGGCATGCACTAGAGGCGGCTAAGACCTTTGATAATGTTATTGTGTTAGATTCCGGACATCTGTCTAGTGGAATGGGACTGATCGTCTTAGAAGCAGCCGGATGTGTGGAAGCAGGCATGGGGGCAGAAAAGATTGCCGCAGAGGTAGAGCAGTGGAAAGCAAAGACACAGACCAGCTTTATCGTAGATAACACAAAGTATCTGATGCGTACCGGCCGTATCTCCGCGCGTGTCAATGCGATCTGTGAAGGGCTGATGCTGCATCCGGTTGTCTGTCTGAAAAAAAGCAGTATGATGGTAAGCAGTATTTTTGCGGGAACCAGGGAAAATGTCCGAAGAAGATATATCCGGGCATCCTTAAAGTCTCCGGAACTGATTGATACGAAGACAGTGTTCATTACTCATGCAGGCTTATCGAAGGAAGAACTCGAATGGATCGCAGCAGAAGTAAGGAAATATGTGGTATTTGAGAATGTGATCTATCAGAAGGCATCGCCTGCGATCTCGACAAACTGCGGACCGGGCTGTTTTGGAATCCTGTATATGAGGAAATAGCTATGCGGCAGTAGAATATGAAATAGCGAAAACTGGGGAATCCGGGTATCAGAGAAATCTGATATCCGGATTTTTTCAGTTAACCGTCACATGACCGTCACTTTCACCCGTTACCTTTAAGATAAGAAACAAAGGAAGGAAGATGGTGCAAAACAGGATTATGAGGACTTACAAAAGACGGTAGCAGAAGAGATCGTGGATGGCAGATTATCGGAAGCGTAACAGAAGTCAAAATTGAAAAACTATATGGTAAGTGTTAGAATAAGATCCAGAAAAACACTACCATATATTTTTTTGAAGGGGCAGTCTTATGAAAATAATACATTGTTCGGATCTTCATCTGGATTCTAAGATGGAGGCGAATCTGACAAGAGAGCAGGCAAAAGAACGGAAGAGGGAACTCCTTGCGACCTTTGAACGGATGGTGGCCTATGCACAGGAAAAGGGTATCCGTGCAATTCTGATCGCAGGAGATCTGTTTGATACAACAAGAATATCAAAGATGGCACTTCATCTGGTAGAAGATCAGATCACCGGTCATCCGGATATTGACTTCTTATATCTGAAGGGGAATCACGAGAAGGACTTTTTCCTTTCGAATCTGGATCAGATACCGGTGAATCTGAAGGTGTTCGGGGATAGTTGGACGCGATTTTCTTATCCGCTGGATGAGGAACACCAGCTGACGGTAACCGGTGTGGAGCTGACGGCAGAAAACAGCAGGAATATCTATGATTCGCTGGTGTTGTCACAGGATGATGTCAATATTGTCGTGCTTCACGGACAGGAATCCCAGTATGATGCGAAGGATAAGACAGAGGTCATCAATATCCGTGCATTGCAGAATAAGTATATCGATTATCTTGCACTCGGACATATTCATGAATATAAGTACCAGAAGTTAGATAACCGTGGCAGCTACTGTTATAGTGGATGTCTCGAAGGACGCGGTTTTGATGAGACCGGGGAAAAGGGATTTGTTTTATTAGAGATTGAAGCCGGCGGGATCACATCTGCGTTTGTTCCGTTTGCATCCCGTACACTTTTTGAGATACCGGTGGACATTACGGGACTTCATACGACAACGGAGATCGTACAGCGTGTGGATGAAGCGGTGGCAGGTATCGATACGGGAAGTCTTGTGAAGGTTGTTTTAACCGGAGAGATCGATATGGATACCGATAAGGACATTACATATCTGTATAAGCGGTTTGCCAGCCAGTTTTACTTCTTAAAGATCTACGACAGGACAAAGCTTGCAGTGAATTACGAGGATTACCGGTATGACCAGTCACTGAAGGGAGAATTTATCCGTATTTTAGAGAAGGCAGATCTTTCCCCGGAGGAGAAGGATGCTGTTATTTTAACCGGAATCCGTGCATTGTCAGGAGAAGAACTATGAGATTGTTGAACTGTTATATTGAAAATTTTGGCGCACTGCATGATTTTTCCTATGATTTTCAGGAAGGAATCAATACGATTCATGAGGAGAACGGCTGGGGCAAGACGACCTTTGGCGTTTTCATCAAGGCGATGTTCTATGGACTGGAATATGCACCGCGGAAAAAGACTGCGGATAATGAGCGGAAAAAATACATGCCGTGGCAGGGTGGGAACTTTGGCGGTAATATCGAATTCGCCCTTGCAGATAAGACCTACCGGATCGAGCGTTATTTTGGAAAAAGAGATAAGGAGGATACCTTTGTGCTCTATGACTGTAAGACGAGACTCGAATCGAAGGACTACAGTGCACAGATCGGAGAAGAGATCTTCCATATTGATGTGGCATCTTATGAACGCAGCACCTACATTCCACAAAATGGAATTGCGATCACGATGACAGACAGCATCAATGCGAAGCTGTCGAATCTGGTGGAAAACGGCAGTGATATTGATAATTATGAGAATGCCTATGCGCGTTTAGAGGAGCGTCTGAAGGAGTATAAAAAGACCGGTGGGCGTGGCAGAATCCCACAGTTAGAGGAACAGATCCGCGTAAAGCAGAGTGAGATCGAGGAATGCCGGAACAAGGCTGCGGGCATGGCATTGATCCAGGAGCAGATCGACCAGCAGCTTGTGCTGCGGCAGGACTTAGAGAAGCAGAGAGAAGCCTTAGAGGAATCCGTGCGTATGGCAAGCGAGGGCAGAGAGCAGCTCGCAAAGCAGGGACATTACGATTCCCTTAAGGCACGCGTTGCAGAATTAGAAGAACAGAAAGCACCGTTTGAGCGGATCTTTGCAGACAACCGGGTAACGGAAGGGCAGCTGGCGCAGATCGAGAAAGAGATCGGGGAAGCCGACCATATGGAACAGGAGCGGTCGGTTGCGAAGCTGAACGAAGAAGAGAAACAGCAGTTATGTGCGCTGGATGAATTTTTCCATGCGGGCTGTCCGGAGATGGCACAGCTTGAGATGTATCTGGGTGAGAGCCGCAGACAGGAAGCAGTCAAAAACGAGATTGTGCGTTTAAAGACACAACTGGATGTTCTCGTTTCACAGCGTGAGCAGGAGAAGGAACGTCTGAAGCTGGAACAGGAGCATGAAAAGGAGCAGCAGCACCAGGCATTCCAAAAGGCAAAGGAACGCGCAGAGGTTCGCCGTGGTATCTTTTTGACGATCGGAATTTTCAGTGCCGCAGTCGGACTCGGCAGCCTGCTTCTGCCATTGCCGGTCTGGGTCATGGTCATATTCGTTGCACTCGGGATCGGGCTTGTTATCTTTGCGATTGTACAGAATCCGAAGGAAGAGAATTTTATCACGGAAGTTCTGCATGAACAGCCGTATGTCGGGGAGAAGGAAGAAAGCTATGAGCATCTCTACCACAGACAGATGGAAGAATTAAGTGCAGACTTAGAACGGTTAGAAACAGAGTTAAAGGAATTAGAAGCGCATTATCATATCTTTATTGAGCAGTTTGCACGGAAGGATCAGGATGAGAATGCAATCCAGGTGTTAACAGAAATCAAAGCAAAAGCGGTGGATTATCAGAATCTGGCAGAGAGGGAACGGGAGCGTGCCGGACAAAAGGAACAGCTGACAAAAGAGATCGCAGAAAAGAAACGGGATATCCGGGAAAAGCTTGCTGCGATTGCGCCCAAATATGCGGCAGAAGAAACACTGTGGAAAGGCATAGAGCAGGCACAGGCTGACCAGAAGGAGTACCTGCGTCTTGTCGAAGAATATGAAAAGAGCAGTGCACAGCTAAAGGAATTTTTAGCGGAAAATGAGCAGATGGATTTTGAGGATTCCACAGAGGAAGAAAACCCGTCAGGGGATGAGGTTTCACTCGAAGCACTTCAGGAACAGCAGAAACAGAATCTGCTTGAGATAGAAAGCATTACCGAGAAGATCAACTCTTACCGCAAGGATATGGATGCCATGAGCGTAATCGCAGATATGCAGACGGACTATGAGGAAGAGCTGGAGAATCTTACGAGTGAGTTAGAGGAAGCAAGATACCATGCCGGTATCTTAGAGAAAACGATGCAGTATCTGAAGGAAGCAAAGGAAAGCTTCTCTACACATTATATGGGAGCCATGCGCAAGGGCTTTACGAAGTATGCGGAGCTGATTAACCGCGGAAAGACACTTCCGGTGCAGTTAGATGTGCAGCTTGACGCCCAGTTATCCGTTGGCGGCTCCTTAAAGGGAAGCGAGTATTTTAGTACCGGTAAGCGGGACCTGATCGGGCTATGCATCCGGTTTGCACTGATCGATGCATTATTTGAGGGTGAGAAGCCATTTATTATTCTGGATGATCCGTTTGTGAATCTGGATGATGACAAGGTTGACAATGCGAAAAAGCTGTTGGAAGAAATTGCAAAAGAATATCAGATCCTTTATCTGGTCTGCCATACAAGCCGCGCATAATTACGGCTTGCACCTGATATGCAACCGCAAGGTTGATTTTTAAAGCAGCGGGAAGTATAATCAAAAACATATTAAAATGATAGGAATTAAAAAGGATGGAAGAGAAGAATACACTGACAATTCAGATGCTTGGGGAATTAGAACCGGGCAGTTATGCCTTAGTCGATGTCCGGGATGCCGCAGCTTATGCATATGGCACCATCAGGGGCGCAGTCAATATTCCAAATGAACAGTTGAAGGAACGTTATGATGAGCTTCCAAAGGACAAGCTTCTGGTTGTATTTTGCATGAAGGGCATAGTCAGCGGAGAAGCAACAGCCTTTTTACAGGAACAGGGATTTCGTGCAGCAGAGTTAGAGGGCGGCTATGCCGCATGGCTGATGAGTGGGATTACCGAAGAACCGACACAGGAGAATGTGGAAAAGAGTATCCGCAAGAAGTTCCACAAGCAGTTATTCAGCCGATTCGCGAAAGCGATCAATACCTACGAGCTGGTGCAGGAGGGCGACAAGATCGCAGTCTGCATCTCCGGCGGTAAGGATTCGATGCTGATGGCGAAGCTGTTTCAGGAGTTAAAGCGTCACAATAAGTTCCCGTTTGAACTGGTATTTCTCGTAATGGATCCGGGATACAGTGAGGTCAACCGGAAGGTGATTGAGAATAATGCGAAGATCCTCGGAATCCCGGTCACAATTTTTGAGACAAATATTTTTGAGGCAGTCTATGAGATCGAAAAGTCTCCATGCTATCTCTGTGCGCGGATGCGGCGTGGATATTTATACAGCAAGGCAAAGGAATTAGGCTGTAACAAGATTGCACTGGGACATCATTATGATGATGTGATTGAGACGATTTTAATGGGAATGCTCTATGGTGCACAGATCCAGACAATGATGCCGAAGCTGCACAGTACGAACTTCGAAGGAATGGAGCTGATCCGTCCGATGTATCTGATCCGCGAGGATGACATCAGGCATTGGCGGGATTACAACAATCTTCATTTTATCCAGTGCGCATGCCGTTTCACCGATACCTGTACGACCTGTCGTGCGGATGGAAGCGTGGGATCGAAACGTATGGAGATCAAGAACCTGATCGCAGAGCTGAAGAAGGTGAATCCGTATGTAGAGGGCAATATTTTTAAGAGTGTGGAAAATGTCAATCTGCGTACGATCATTGCATACAAGCAAAACGGGGTGCAGCATCGTTTCTTAGACGACTATGATAAGGAAGTATAGGCTCAAAGCAATACTTTTCAACTGCGGGAAGTCGTGGTAGAATATTGCTATATTTGGAGGATATAACAATGGCAGAAGTGGGGAATATTGCAGTCTTTCTGGCAGGCTGGAACAGTGAGTACCAGACCCGTCTGATCGAAGGAATACAAAAAAAGGCAAAAGAAGCAGGATATTCGCTATCCATTTTTACCTGTCAGGCAGGCTGGGAGATATCCGATACCCATGTGTATGGTGAAAATATGATCTATTCGCTTGCCAATCTGAAACGGTTTGATGGGGTTATTTGTGCTACCCATACGATCTGGATGAAGGAAGCAAAGACTGCACTGTTGCAGCGGATCAAAGAGAGTGGTGTTCCGGCGGTTAGTCTGGAAGAATCGATAGATGGAATGAATTTTATTGGAATCGATAACTATGAAGCCATGAAAAACATGTTAGAGCATCTGTATGAGGTGCATGGCTACCGTCGGATGGTATTTGTTGCCGGTCCGTCGAACAACGCAGAAAGCAGACGCAGAGGGCTTGCATTTGGAGATTTCGTCCATGAGAAAAATCTGGATATGGTACAGTGTCCGGTCTGGTATGGAGATTTCTCTTTTGACAGCGGACGACGCATTGTGAACAGAATGTATGAGAAGGACCGCCAGATGCCGGAGGTCTTTGTCTGTGCAAATGATAAGATGGCAGTCGGTGTCTGTAACGGGCTGAAAGAGCATGGCTACCGTGTGCCGGAGGATGTAGCGGTTACCGGCTTTGATGCTTCTTATGACAGTGAATGGTACATACCGGCGATCACATCGGTAGATCGTCCGAAGGAACAGCTTGGCTATCAGGCATGCGAGATGCTGCTTCATACCATAGAGACCGGTGAGATTGAGAAGCGGAGAGTGGCGTCCGGGATACAGATCCACCGGAGCTGTGGCTGTGCAGATGATGCTTTGGATCGTTCAGAAGAGATCATCGGGCAGTTATATGCAGAGAATCAGAACAGGGAGCGTTACACCCGTGCCATCCGCAATATGGATGATGAGATGTCGGAGTGTGAGACCTTGCAGGAGCTGGTATTCTGCATCCGGCAGAATTTGGAGAAGATGGCGACAGAGGAGATTCATCTGTGCCTGACCCAGCCGGTTTACTTTGAGATGACCGGACATGGTGTATCCGGTTACCGGAATCGGTCCATTGTGAAAAAATACGGATCTAAGGTCTATACGACGATCATCAGCAGACAGGATGGAATGCCTTCCTTTGAACCGTTTGATACGGTTCAGATGTTTCCGGCGATCTGGGAGCAGGAGAACCCGTCGGAATTTTTATTTGTTCCGGTACATTTTCGGGATAATTGTCTTGGTTATCTGGTGATCAAAGGACCGTTTTCCAAGGAAAATATTACCTGTTATTTTAACTGGGTGCGCAAGATCAGTAATGCATTGGAGAAGCTCAGCAATATCCTGATGCTGAAAAATGCGGTATGTAATATCGATAATCTTGCAGTCATGGACAGCCTGACCGGTGTATACAATCGTCTTGGCATCACGCGCTATGTAACAGAACTGGTAGACTGGGCAAACACCGGACAGCATGGTCTGATGTTTGTTTTTGCAGATCTTGACCGGCTGAAATATATCAACGATCAGTACGGACACGAGGCAGGTGATCAGGCAATCTGTCTGGCAGCGAATGCCTTACAGGAAGTGTTTGGCAAAAATGAGATGCTTTTAAGATATGGCGGAGACGAGTTCCTGCTTGTATCAAGACTGTTAGATCCTGCACAGATGGAGGAGAAACAGCAGAAGGTCAGTAAGAAACTGGCAGAATGGAAGGAAAAGGATAAGCTGGAATATCCATTGTCTGTCAGCATAGGATATTATTACAAGGAAGGACAGGTGTCCGGTACATTAGAGGATTATATCGAGCGTGCAGATGAAAGCATGTACCGCTATAAATGTCAGAATCGGAAGTAACAGAGCAGGAAGGTGAAGAGAATGTATGGCATCAGGGAAAAGCGAAGAAGAAGGAGACGGATACGGATTGCAATATGTAGTGTGGCAGCATTTGTTTTCGTACTCGCTGCGATCTATTTCGGCATGACGGCATATTTCCGTACACATTTTTTATTCCGCACAGAGATCAACGGCTTAGAGGTTGGAAGGTTGACGGTGCAGGATGCAGAAGAGAAGATCGCAGAGGATGAAGGCTCGTATCTGCTGATCATATCGGATCGGGACAAGAATCTTCATCAGATCAACGGTTCCGCTATGGGCTGTAATTATAAGCCGGATGGCTCGATCAAAAAAGCTCTAAAAAAACAGAATCCATACGGCTGGATCAAGGCATTGTTCCGCGGAAACCGTATCGATGTTAAGACTCCGATGGAATACGATGAGGAGAAGCTGACAAAGGCGGTGCAGGAGCTGGATTGTTTCGCTTCAGAGAATGTGACACCGCCAACGGATGCATCGATCAAACTGGTAGATGGTGAGTATCAGGTGATCCCGGAGGATAATGGGAATGAGCTGATCTTAGATCAGGTGGTTGCTGCAGTCGAACAGGCAGTTTCCGAGGGGGACGGAGAACTCTATCTGACAGATGAGGATTATGTGAAGCCGTCTCTTACGACGGAAAGCGCGACGATCACGGATGCAATGGCAACGATCAATAAATATCTGAATGCACAGATCGACTATCAGATCTCCGATTATGATGAAAAGCTGGATGCCGATGATATTATTGGTATGATCCGGTTACAGGATGACTATTCCGTAACGATCGATCAGGATAAGATTGCTGACTTTGTACAGCGGCTTGCAAGCAAGTACAATACCTATGCGGATGTCCGTAAGTTCAAGACATCTTCCGGTGATACCATCGAGATCGGTGGTGGTGATTACGGCTGGGTCATTGACAAGGAAAAGGAAGCAGCCGAGGTGCTTGCAGACATCGAGTCCGGTGAGACAACCAAAAGGGAACCGGTCTATAACCAGCGCGCACAGGTAGAGGGCTTGGATGATATTGGTAATACCTATGTCGAGGTAGACTATACGAAGCAGCATCTCTGGTATTATGAGAATGGGGAGATGAAGCTGGATTCAGATATTGTATCCGGCAACATTGCATCCGGCAATGGTTCCCCGGATGGTGTCTTTAAGATCGTATACAAGCAGAGCCCGGCAGTGCTCGTCGGTGAGGATTACGAATCGAACGTAGACTATTTCATGGTATTTGCTTATAACGTGGGATTCCATGATGCATCCTGGCGGAACGGACAGTTCGGCGGACAGTACTATAAGACCATGGGTTCCCATGGCTGTGTGAATATGCCGGGAGACAAGGCGGCAAGTCTGTATGAAATGATCCAGAAGGATACACCGGTAGTTGCTTACTACAGAGAGCCGATCGAGCTGACTGCGAATAACTGTAAGATCTCCAATGCCTATTCCTATGTAGATCCGGAGAAAAAGGCAGAGGAAGAAAAGGCTGCCCAAGCAACCCAGGAAGCCCAGGCGGCCGGACAGACCGGTGAAACAGCAGAAGTGAATGCTGCAGGTGGAGATGTAGGTTCGGCAGAAGGAGACGCAGGCACAGCACAGTAAAAACTGCTTCGTGCCGCAAGATTAGCCGGCATCTTGCTTGAAATAACAGAGCTAATGTATAGATGTTAAAGTCTATACATTAGTTTTTTGTATGGAAAAATGTTTTCTAGGGAAAGCACAGGAATGAACCGGAAGAAATTCTGTGAGTACTTTGGAGTCCCATATCGGACGATGACAGACTGGGAACCTGGACACCATACAATGCCGGAATATGTTCTGAGGCTGCTGGCTCTTCATTTTAGGTCATATACCTAAAGTGAAATGGTTGATTTTACAACATAGAATCAACCATTTACAATCGGTGAAATAACCGGCTTACCATCTCTGTCTAACAATGGTGTCATGCCTCCCGAATAACCACTTGCATGATATAAGTAATTTACACCGGTTTCCTTATCTACCCAGATTTCTGTAGTTATCATTGTTCCTTGTGAATATACTTTTTCAAATCGTTGCTCTTTAGCCATGCTGATTCCTCCATAAAACTGTTAAAATTCATGATATCATCTATTTTGTGCGTGTTTTTTGCACATACGAAGTTTCATAAGAAACTTCTGGATGAATTCGTTAGAATTCATGATATCATCTATTTGGTGCGTGTTTTTTGCACATACGAAGTTTCATAAGAAACTTCCGGATGAATTCGTTAGAATTCATTA
>ERZ1034873.83-NODE-83-length-57478-cov-29.271407_pt1 | contig 57478 bp, 69 predicted proteins | sample MGYA00520689_ERZ1034873 | MGnify/ENA primary metagenome ERZ1034873 (study PRJEB33766, sample SAMN09781722) | gut metagenome | biome: gut microbiome | host: Homo sapiens | place: Madagascar | study: EMG produced TPA metagenomics assembly of the PRJNA485056 data set...
GCGTTCATTTTACCCTTGCATCCCCGCCAGCCCGGCTAAGATGGAGGCACGGCACTGCCCGCACACGACACGACGGCCACATAACTGAAACCCCACAAGGCCATGCCCTGCATGGCCGGGTAAAGCGGAGCCGACGGCGACATCCTTTGTGCTCTGCCCGGGGACCGGCAGGAAAAGGCGGGGATTTTCCCCATAAGCGCTAACTTAAGGGTTGTGGTATTACGCCTGATATGATTTAACGTGCCGATGAATTACTCTCACGATAACTGGTCAGCAATTCTGGCCCATATTGGTAAGCCCGAAGAACTGGATACTTCGGCACGTAATGCCGGGGCTCTAACCCGCCGCCGCGAAATTCGTGATGCTGCAACTCTGCTACGTCTGGGGCTGGCTTACGGCCCCGGGGGGATGTCATTACGTGAAGTCACTGCATGGGCTCAGCTCCATGACGTTGCAACATTATCTGACGTGGCTCTCCTGAAGCGGCTGCGGAATGCCGCCGACTGGTTTGGCATACTTGCCGCACAAACACTTGCTGTACGCGCCGCAGTTACGGGTTGTACAAGCGGAAAGAGATTGCGTCTTGTCGATGGAACAGCAATCAGTGCGCCCGGGGGCGGCAGCGCTGAATGGCGACTACATATGGGATATGATCCTCATACCTGTCAGTTCACTGATTTTGAGCTAACCGACAGCAGAGACGCTGAACGGCTGGACCGATTTGCGCAAACGGCAGACGAGATACGCATTGCTGACCGGGGATTCGGTTCGCGTCCCGAATGTATCCGCTCACTTGCTTTTGGAGAAGCTGATTATATCGTCCGGGTTCACTGGCGAGGATTGCGCTGGTTAACTGCAGAAGGAATGCGCTTTGACATGATGGGTTTTCTGCGCGGGCTGGATTGCGGTAAGAACGGTGAAACCACTGTAATGATAGGCAATTCAGGTAATAAAAAAGCCGGAGCTCCCTTTCCGGCACGTCTCATTGCCGTATCACTTCCTCCCGAAAAAGCATTAATCAGTAAAACCCGACTGCTCAGCGAGAATCGTCGAAAAGGACGAGTAGTTCAGGCGGAAACGCTGGAAGCAGCGGGCCATGTGCTATTGCTAACATCATTACCGGAAGATGAATATTCAGCAGAGCAAGTGGCTGATTGTTACCGTCTGCGATGGCAAATTGAACTGGCTTTTAAGCGGCTCAAAAGTTTGCTGCACCTGGATGCTTTGCGTGCAAAGGAACCTGAACTCGCGAAAGCGTGGATATTTGCTAATCTACTCGCCGCATTTTTAATTGACGACATAATCCAGCCATCGCTGGATTTCCCCCCCAGAAGTGCCGGATCCGAAAAGAAGAACTAACTCGTTGTGGAGAATAACAAAAATGGTCATCTGGAGCTTACAGGTGGCCATTCGTGGGACAGTATCCCTGACAGCCTACAAAACGCAATTGAAGAACGCGAGGCATCGTCTTAACGAGGCACCGAGGCGTCGCATTCTTCAGATGGTTCAACCCTTAAGTTAGCGCTTATGGGATTTTCCCCGCCATCATCAGCCCCGGATTTTTGCGAGGGCATCCGCCATGCTGCGGATTTCGGCCCGGGCCTCCCGGACCACCTCCCGCAGAACATCACGGTCAAACCAGCGGCGGGGCGGTTCATCCGGTATACGCAGCACATCGCAGGCCAGCCCACTGGACAGGATATACTCCACACACTCACTGACCAGGTACATTTCCACTGCCGAAAAACGTGCTCCCCGGTTCACGATGGCATCGAGCACCACGGGCAGGTTTTCGTCATCTTCATCGAGCCAGCAGGGGTGATCGCTTTCCTTCACGACCAGGCGAAAGCGGCGCGTCTGGCGGGTCAGCAACGTCTGACCGGTTGTGGTCAGCGCCGCCCGGATACGCCGCGCATCTTCTGCCACCCGGCAACTGACACTGCATACTGCATCTCGCACCGCATCAAGAACTGCCCTGATTTCGTCTTCGGTCAGCCATTCTCCGGCATACGGGAAAGACACCTGCGTTCCGTCTGCCGGAAGTACCGGCAGCGACTGCCACTGACTGCCGGACAGTACCAGTTCCGCCCCGGTTCCGGTCAGTTTCTGAATGGCGGAGGCCAGGTGCGGCGGCAGCACGCCATCGTGGCGGTTAACGAGTAACGTCGCCAGCCGGGGTGCATCCAGCCGTACGTAAATGCTGATCCAGCCCGGATAGTTCGGATTTCGCTGGTCAACATCCGTCTCTTCCGGCCAGCCCTGCGCCAGCAGCAGGTTACGGGCGTGGCGACAAATCAGTGCATTCAGCGTTTCGTTCATGATTCATGGTCTCCCTGAATCGCCGCCCGCAGGCGGCGATAACATCAGTCGTTTTCGCGTGTGTTGTTTTTCAGCAGGGCGCGGGCCTGATTAACCACCGCCTGTCGGCGGGTGACGCATTCCGGGACGGCGAGGCCGTTATCACGGGCGGCCCACTCACGTTTCCACAGTGCCTGTTCGGCGGTCTGAATCAGGGACGCCAGCAGTTCAGCCGGGACGGTCACCTGGCGGTTTTCGATCACGTTATTGATGATTTCCATCGCCACGCCGGAAGAAATACCGGACTCAATTCGCTGGTCTTCCGGGATGTCCTCCAGGCGCGCCAGGACGGTCCTGATTTCATGATCGGACAGGGAAATATCCATTCCGTCAGCGAGGGCCTGAATTTCTTCATGGGACCAGACAACCAGCATCAGCGGCGTGTCTCCCGGATACTGCGCTGCCAGCTCCCGGCAGAGCGTTTCGCATGTTCCGTACATACTCTCTCTCCTCAATCTTTGAAGCAGGAATCCAGTTCCAGAATTTCGGTATATGCCTCCATGAACAGGCGATTGGCGCGATACAGCGTCTGGCGTGCCAGGCGTTCAACGAGCACATCGGAATCAAAGCGACAGCGATGCTCCATATCGTTCAGCCTGGCCCGAAGGTCACACATGGCATTGGCCACCTCCGCCACTTCGGCGCGAAGTTTTTCGTGTCCGGCATAGTTCATTTACGCAGCCTCCGGTTCAAACCAGTTATCATTCGCGGCCCCCTGCTGCATGGCCCGCTGCACGGCGGCCAGTCGTTGCCGTCCGGCACGGTGATACTGCTCAAGCAGCTCGATACCGATATACCGGCGTCCGGACTGAAGGGCGGCCACGCAGGTTGAGCCGCTGCCTGCAAACGGGTCCAGCACAATTGCGTTCGGGTGTGTGAAGCTCTCAATCAGCGGTTGCAGGCTGGTAACGGGCTTTTCCGTCGGGTGATGGCGGTTGCCCGAATATTTCCAGCCCAGCACGTCCGGCAGCGGGTTTTGTGGCAGACGTGGACGGCCTTTTGCCAGGATGTAAGCGCATTCGTGGCGGTACGCGACATACGCAGATTTGGATGTGTAGTTTTTGGTAAACACCAGGTGTCCGACCACGCTGAATCCCGCATTTTTCCAGGCGGCCATAAAGCGATCGACGCGGTTCCAGCCATAGAAGCTCACCATCAACGCGTCTTTTTTGAGTACGCGGTACATCTCATTACTGGCAGGTTGCAGCCAGTCATCGTTAACGTCACCGGCAATGGTGCGCCCGGAACGGTCACGAAAACCGACGAGATATGGTGGGTCGGTTAAGATGAAATCAATGGCGTTATCAGGAATCGTGGCCATAACACGCACGCAGTCACCCAGGATAAAACGGGACATACCAGCACTCCTTCTCTTACAGAGGGCACCGGGAGGGCGCCCCTGTGGCGCCCGTTCCCCGCTGCCTGTGGGCTGTTCACCGCGTCCGGTAACGGGTCAGGCCGACCGTGGAATACCGCAGCCGTCGTCTTTTTGACGGCGAGGATATGCCGCGAAAGCGGCTTGAAGGGCGTTCATCAGAAAAGGGCGACGGGCTGGCGTACACTGTCACCGACGCCAGCCGGGAGCGGTAAAAGCGCCCGTCCCGTGCCCGGCCGGACGCGGGACACTGACCACAGGCAGCGTTCCTGCCGCGCCGCGTCAGCCGGCGCAGTAAAAAGAGGAGCACAGCGACATCCTTTACCGGAAAAGAAACGGGCGGTTGCCCGCCCGTCTCCGTTATACTTCATCCCCCGTAATGCGCCACCTTGTCGACTATCCACTCCGGCGCGGTGATTTCCGGCAGCTCATCGTCATCTGTCGGGGAAGACCATTCAAGTTCCCCCCACAGCACATCAACAAGCTCTCCGCGCTCATACAACTGCCAGCCACAGAAATTGCAGCCCTGTTCGGCGTACCAGTGCTCCAGCGTGCAGCCGAAACGACGGCTTAATTCTGCAACAACGTTGCTTTCCGGCTGACACCACGGCGTGTCGAAATCCACCTGAATGAAGTTTTCCCCCTGACTGCTGATATTCACCTCATACCCCACAGGCCACTTCACGCCATACTGTTCCGTATACCAGTGATATGCAGAAGGAACACCGTTCAGAACACCACCGTTAAAGCCATTCACTTCAACATCCAGGCGGGTGGGCAGAACCGTCAGCAGGTCAAACGGCATGGTTTTTTCCGGCAGTACGTTGTCACACAGACGGTTCCACCACACCGACACATCCTCGTTACCCCAGATGTCACACCAGTCACCTCTTTTGGCGGTGAAAAGTGCGGTGATGGTATCCCTGACATCGTCCGGTAATCCTTCCCAGCGACGCTGTCCAGTACCGCTCTGCAGCCAGAGTTCATGCAGCATCAGGCAGTTTTGCTCATCCAGCAGTACACCGTTCTGCAGGTGTGTCAGCCAGCGGGTGAACGCGATATTTTCCGTCGATACAGCACCACGTCCGGCAGCCGTCACTCCGGGGCACAGTTCAGAGCGGATATTTTCAGTGATCTGCAGAAGTCCGGCACTTCCGGCCAGAAACAGCTGAATACCTTCATTTGTGGCGCGGCGATAAAACGGTGTGACTGCACCGCTGGCCAGTCGTTTAATCTCAGCAATCTGTGCCGGTTCACCAGAAAAATGCATACGATTTGAGCACCAGTTTGGCATGGGAATTCTCCTCTTACATGCGGCCTCCATCAGGCCGTGCCGCACCTGTAACCGGGCGACCGCATACGAATGCAGGTGCGGCCCCGAAGCCGCAGCGCGTGGAGGAGGAACGACGAAACGTGACCGGGTGAGGAGGCCGGCGACAGCGACACACTTGCATCGGATGCAGCCCGGTTAACGTGCCGGCACGGCCTGGTTAAGTAGTTTCCGTCTCAGTTCGTGACGCAAAATGAGAAACCAGCAAATCTCAAATTGAGTCACAACAAGAGCGCGCAGAGACTCTAAAAGAGCCACACCACTTGACACAAGCCCAAAATGAGACACAATAAGGAATAATAAAAACTCAAAAAGATGCATCGATATAAAAGATGCTCAATTTGAGCCAAACACAAACTCAAAATGAGGCAAGAAAAAAAATGCTAAAAGTATCATGCGACGATGGTTCAACTAACGTAAAACTGGCCTGGCTTGAAGATGGCGAGGTAAGAACCAGTCTGTCAGGAAACAGTTTTAAAGAAGGCTGGAACCCGGGACTGTTTAATGCCGGCAAAGTTTACAATTACGTCGTGGATGGGAAAAAATACACCTATGATTTGGGCAGCACTGCTGTCATAGGTACAACACATGTCAGTTATCAATACAGCACCACCAATCTGCTTGCCATACATCATGCACTGCTGACATCCGGCCTTCAGCCACAGGATGTAGAACTGACAGTGACATTACCTGTGACCGAATTCTTTGATAATGACAATCAACCAAATGAAGAAAGAATAGAAAGGAAAAAGGCAAATGTTCTCCGTGAGATATCTCTGAATAAAGGGGAAACATTTAAAATAAAAAAAGTTAATGTAATGCCTGAATCTTTGCCAGCTGCATTTGAATCACTAAAGAAAGATAAAGTAAACAAACTTGAACGCAGCCTGATTATCGATCTTGGAGGAACCACTCTGGATTGTGGTTTAATTCTCGGTGCATTTGAAGGCATTTCTGAAATCCGTGGCTATTCAGAAATCGGGACATCACGCATCACTCATACCGTTATGAATGCGCTGACGAAAGCCTCCACACCATGTAACTATTTTATTGCTGATGAGTTAATAAAAAACAGACATGATAATGAATATCTCCAGACATTAATAAATGATGTAGCTGAAATAAAAAACATTACTCATGTAATAGACAGGGAAGTGAAATCTCTGGCAGAAAGCATCAGGCAGGAAATTTCAACATTCTCAGGAATGAACCGAATCTATCTCACTGGCGGAGGAGCCGAGCTTATTTACCCTCACATAAAGCAATATTTCCCGAATCTGAAAGTGAACAAGGTGGATGAACCTCAGTTTGCATTGGTGAAAGCAATGGTGCATGCGTAATGGAAAGCAGTGATCCGAAAAAAAGAAAGAAAGTTGTGGCATACCTGCACCCGACACTTTATCCGCAGGATAACCTGACACAACAAACAATAGACTCTCTCCCGATACAAATGCGGGGAGACTTCTACAGACAATCTCTTATTTGCGGAGCAGCTCTTTATTCTGTTGACCCCCGACTGTTAACGCTAATCAGTGGTTTTTTCAGTGAAAAAATAACTGCAGAAAATCTGGTGAAACTTATAGAGCAAACAACAGGATACACATCTACATCAATTGATATAAGTGTGTTAAAAAACATCATAGGAGCATCTTCAGAAAACAAATCAGAGAGCATCACTTCAAAAGATGATTTCGAAGAACAAACCAGACGCAATCTTTCTATGTTAAAAAAATAATAAAAGAAGAGCAGGTTCAGTCAATTACCTGCTCTTCTTTTATACATACTAAAATGAGCGAAAACAGAGTGCAAAAACAGAGTGCAAAACGGATCGGCGCAGAGGTATAATGCGCGTTCATAGGGGATTGAGTAAAAGGAGCAATCAGTGGCAAGAGAACATAAGGTTTTTATTAGTCATGCATGGGCGCATCACGATGAACTGGAATCATTAAGAAGATTGATTGACGCTAGACCCTACTTTAATGCTGAGTATTCCGAAGTCAGCAGGAATGAACCAATAAATTCAACCAACGCACCGTACATAAAATCCGTTCTCAAAAGAAAGATACTAGATTCTAATATCTTGATTGGTTTAGCAGGCATCTATGCATCTTATAGTAGTTGGATGGAGTGGGAGTTAGATACTGCGCTAGATAACGGAATACCTGTTATAGGTGTTGTTCCAAGAGGTGCGCAGCGGATATCTACCATGGTTTCAACAAGAGCAGTAGAAATTGTTAGATGGAACACTGAAAGTATTATTGCTGCAATCCGCCTTCATGCGCGATAAAAAAGGGGCGGTGCCCCTTACTTCGGTTTTCTATTGGCCACTCGTCTAGCAATCCATTGGGTATGCTCTCTCGAAAATGCAGTTTCCGCATCTCTAATAAATGAGGAGAAATCACTCTCGCTTGAAACATATGACGCCTGTTCTTTTATTACCCCTATTTCATGCGCGGTAAGAATATACGAAGCGGACAGTTCGCTATACCTTTTAACTTGAATCCAACCTACTAATGACGATGCTATTGTTGTCAAAATGCTTATTGGAATTATGCCACCTGGAACTGAATAATATGCATTATAAAGTGAACATAAGAACGCTAATACATAGATAACGAACATACAAATGTTCCATTTTTTCCCTGCATCTTTGTTTGCTTGAGCCTTACTTACATACCAATCTCTTTGATCATTAATCCTTCCATCTACATAAAAGTCTCTGCGTTGTTCAAATGATAGGGTTCGAAGCCCTTTCATCTCATCAGTCACCGTACTTTCATCCACTGACTTAGGATCAATAGTTTTAGATATGAACTCACTACCACCAACAATATCCTCCAGATACTCTGATAATGAGTTTATATTTTTAACCTCATCTTCATCATTAAATGGTTCAGCTCTCATGGAAAACTTCCATGAGACAGTTTTTATCGATTCAGTAATCGCCCTGTATTTGTACCACTCTTGTTCTGATGTTTTTTTAATTTTTAAAACCATCATTAACATAAGCATGGAGAACAGTACTAATGCGACTATGTGTTTTTTTTCATAAGTTAAGAAAGCATTGACCGCATTAAGTATCAAAATGCAATATTCAAGCCTTAAAAAGAAGAAATACCTTTTCTGATATGAAGCGGATCTTTTATTTGTTACATCATAAAGACTTGGGTATTTCATTTTCCTTCACCATTCTTTTTCATATAAAAATACTTCCTTCTACTTATGCCCAAATCATCCCACGGACGATCATCCTGTTTAATAGTCGTTTCCGCTCATATGGTGCACAAGGGGTGTTGAAGAAACATCCGTTTTGTGGTGCTTTTTTAGTCTTTTGGGGATTTAAATTCCTATTGATGAACATCATTCTGGCGATTTCAATAAAGGTACTTGCTCGCGCTCTGTCATTTTCTGAAACTCTTCATGCTGCATTTCGATTTTCCTTCTAAGATCATAACTCGCATACCTGTTCTTTTTATGTATATCTATATCTATTTTTGTGACGAGTTCAAACCACAATGTTCTCACTCCCCAGGCAGCGTTGTGAAACATTTCCGCAACGGCTATAGAGTCTGTATTAACTGCTTCAGTCATGTAGTCGCTAATACGTTCAGCGGTAATTTTCGTTATTTCATCGTAATTCATTTTATGCTCTCCACATCAATACCCCCGGTATCCACGCGCTATATTTTGGGCAATCTGGTAAAGGTTTGATAAATAAGTTGTCTCGCAGATAGCGTTATTGACCGCGTCAATAGCAGATTTGCGCTCCTGTTCGTCTGCATATTCGCAGGAGTCAACGATATGCTCTATCGTGGCAACGTCGATACTGTCACCAGAAACCTTGTCAGCAGAGGCAAACGCAATTGCCTCCTGAAATTTCTTTTCTATTGCGCCTGGCAGTTCGTTGGCAATTGTGACTGACGGGCGTGCTTTTCCTGTGAGCCAGCGACGAATTGTTGATTCGTTAATTTCCAGCATACGCGAGACAGGTGTAATCCAGTTTGGGCCGAATAACTCACGCCCGATTTTTTCCAGTTTTTCGATATTGGTCATTTGAAAGCCCTGATACCCCGGCAAGCCGGGGCGTTAATGATTATTCGATTTCTATTCCAATACGCCTGGCATCAGCAAGGGTAATCTCGAGCCCTTCAGGATGGTCATAGCGTGCGCCAACCCCGGAACCAACCGGGAAAACATCAGCGTCAAGACGTGTTACTGATTCTCCGCTGTCTGCATACAGGATATCGACGTTGCCTTCTGAATTAATACGGCCAAAAACTTCGGAAATTGATGCGATCATTTTAAAAACCTCGTGGTTATCGGTTGGAGCCAATCCCCTTACCGTGAGATTATATTAGCTTGCACGCTTAAAACGTGCAAGCTTTTTTTTTTGAAACATCCGTTTTGTGGTGCTTTTTTAGTCTTTTGGGGATTAAAATTCCTATTGATCAAGATGCCAGCCGTTTCCGGCTGGCAGCTCCCTCCTGCGACCTCCACATTCCCGCCATATCGTTTGCCGGATACCTTACCGCCTTTCCCCTTGCGGGACCGTGGCGCTTTCTCATAGCTCACGTGCATCTCTGCGGTATCTCGGGCGACTTAGGCAGTTCGCTCCAGGTCTGGCTGTCTGCAGGCCCCCCCCGTTCAGCCTGACTGCTGCGCCTGTTCCGGTAACTGTTCTCTTGAGGCCAACCCGGAAAGACACGCCTTAACGCCACTGGCAGCAGCCACTGGTAACAGGATTTGCAGAGCGAGATGTATACAGATGGTTACAGAGTTCTTGAGTTGCTGCCCCCTTATGGACTACACTGGAGGGACAGTTTTCGGTATCTGCGCTCTGCAACAGCCAGTTACCACTGCCGATTAGAAGAGGTCGAAGACTTCTAATCGGACGGAAAAAGCCGCCGCAAGGCGGCTTTTTCCGTTTACAGGCCGAAGATTACGCGCAGCGGCAAAGGATCTCAAGAGGATCTTTATAAGATCCTCCAGAAAACGGGATCACCAACGTAGGTCTGAGGTTGGCATAAAAGTGACAGATCTCACGAAATCCATCACATCATAGTTGATTTGCATACTGGTAGGGATAATGCAGTCTTTCGCTTCATAGAGATCCACCCATCCAAAAGCACGCCTCATAATAACTTGAGGAGGGATGCTTCTAATTGGATTACCAATATTTTCATGTACCCATTGGCGGGACATCACTGGTTGTAATGGTTCTGGTAAGACATTTGGAAATATCCAGTCTTTGACCTTATCGTTTTGAATCTTTAACACGATTGCCTGTAACACTCGCCCATCGCGCTTAAATGACAAGAATAAACCTTCTCTTGCCATCTCCAGGCTAAGTTCAGGATCTCCAGAGGATGCTGTAGGAGGGGTCTTATACGTAATTAGCCCACTTTCAGTAAGCTCATGATAACTCTTTCCCAAGCTGCTAATTAACTCGTTAATATTAACCGTCATTAGTACAGTCCCATTTTACTATTTAATTCATGTATTTTTGTTCTGGCCGCTTCTATCTGGTTCTCTGTTGCACCATGTTCTTTCAATGCAGGCTTAATGGCATCCAGATTACGATCTGCAGCAGCACGAAGATTGCGAGAGTCCAGTTCTATTTGCGCCGGTGAATTACGCTTACCATAGGTTTCACTCATTTTCTGATGAACCTCTTTAGGAATAACTATTGCTGCCACATCTCTAGAAGCAAACTCAATATCTTCTGGAGTCATTCCCGGATAATTAGCCTTGATATACGCTTTAACAGCCGCCGCAGACGGCATATGATCAGCCTCATATTTCCCCTGACGGGAACGGCGTTTAAAGTCGCTGTAGAGCTCCACTTCCAGGAACTCCACCGGCGGCTTGCTGAGATAAATATAAATCGGCGGGATATCCGGGAATGGCAGGATCAGAATGTAATCCGCAAAATCCCTTTCTTCCGGGGCCGGGCTGGTTGTGGCGTGTAATCCCGTGTCATCCGGTAACGGATCCACCATCACCGGATTCGGCAGCACAGGCGGGTACTGATTTCCCGTGTGGTACGGTACATCAATCCCCGGATTATCCGGCGTCCAGATGAGTGTGATACGCGGCTCTTCCTCCGTGGTGAACGTGTACGCCTGTCGTCTGCCGTCCCACTCCATCCGGCGCACGCGCACCCTGTCCTGTCCCGGTGGCGTATGCCAGCCATGCGGAACGGGGTTCCCCTGACTGTTCGTCTCCCAGGTAAAGCGAACACGGGTTGGCACTTCCCTGGCCTGTTCGGCCCTCATACGGTCGATAAAGTCCTGTTCCCCGTCATTCAGCCGGCCGGGCATCATCCCTATCAGAAACGCCACCAGTGGCAGCTCCGCAACCCCGATCGCGGTTTCGCCCACAACGGCCCACGTTCCCCGGATGGCAAAATTCCCCGCCACCGGACGCAGAACGCTCGCCCCGGCAATTGCCGCTCTGGCCCGTTGTGCGCGCTCTGCTTCCTCAACCGCACGCTGATAATCCATTTCTTCGTGATGGCCGTTCCACCATTTCCACAGTGCACTGCGTTTCTTCGGCTTCGGGATATCCTCCGGTGCAACCGGTTTTTTCTTTTTGACCATCTGCGCACGCTGCGGGGCTTCCGTGCCCGTCACCGGGTCAGTCTGCGGAACGGCCTGATAAATCCCCATCGGTGCAAAGTTGGTATGCGGCTCCCGCTGGTCGCCCGCGTCGTTGCATCCCTCACCGCGCAGACAGGATTTTGCAAACACCCGGTTACGTTCCCGTTCTTCCTCCCGGCGTTTTTCTTCGGCTTCCCGTTCAGCCCTGCGTTGTGCTATCAGTTCCGCCTGCTTTTCGCGGGCGATTTGCTCAGGAGACGGGCCAGGGCCAATCCATCCCAGCGGAGCACGAATACGGTTAGAGCCGGTGGGGCAACCACAACGGACCAGACAGCGGTCAACCGCCACCTGAACCCCCATAAATTTGCGCATATGCGGCGTCGCCCCCTGAACAATCGTGCCGGGTTTGCCACACGCCGGGCAGACCGATGTTTTATCGCCCACCCGGATAACACCGAAGCCAAAAATATTGACCTGACTCAGGGGGATTGACGAAATAAGGCGTGCGCCGGTGGTGGTCTTGTCGCAGCTCAGGGCCAGTCCAAATCCGTCAATATCGGGACGATAAGCCATTACGCCCCCTTAACAGCAACCAGAAAATCCGCTGGCATCGGTACCCCTTCGCGCTCGGTGAAAGTCAGCGTTTTACAGGGCGTACTGATGATTTCATCACCGTTATCAAGCAGGCTACTGACTACCGCAATCCCTTTCCCGTCGATGGCCCAGGAAAGCCCGGCACTGTTCGCAATTTTCGCCGTCGTGCCGTCCGGATAGCTTACCGTGGCCCCTTCGGTGACGACCGTTGCCCATTCACCATTATCGAGCAGCCCCTGCAGGCACTCTTCCGGTGGCGTGCCGGGATCATCCACCACGCCCCCCATACGGGTCAGACTGCCGGCAACGACGGCACGATAGATCCTTTTGACCGGATGCAGCCGGATATGTTCTGCGCTGCGTTCAATCACAGCGAGAGCATCGGGGTGCATATTTGCCAGCTCTTCCGGGGTGAATTCATGCGATTTATCCAGCTCTGCCAGTTCTTCGGCAGTCAGTTCGTTGGTGTACTGTTTCAGCGACATACTTTTCCTCACATCTGATATGGTTATTACTGCACCAGATGATACCGGAAAGGAATTAATCTTCGGACTATACCGATGATAATCTTGACAAAAAGCCTTCCCCGGACGGAGACAGACATGAACAAATCCCCCCGCCATAAACTGAACAAAACCGATAAACGCCTTCTTGATGCCCTGGTTGCTGCCGGGTATGAGCATGAAAAAGCCCGTGACCTCATCCAGAAGCACGTTTACATACTCCCCCGGGCCGATCTGTATCATGTGGCCAGTGAAATCCGTAACGGCGTGTCCCCCACGCAGGCTTACACAGCGGTATACCAGGCAAGACGCATTCGTCTTGCCCGTAAATACCTCGAGCCAGAAGATGGAAATGAGGGAGGACTTACGATAATAGACTTTCCTGGTGTTGGTGAAACACTGGAAAGAGACAAAGAATATTATAATCTATACAAAGAGAATGTTGCAGAGTTAGACCTAGTTGTATGGGTAATAAAGTCTGATGAAAGAGCTTACGCAATTTCTCAAAAGGTATATAACGATATATTGCTACCTAATATAAAAAAATGCCCTGTTGTCTTTTTCATAAACCAAATAGATAAAATAGAACCAACAGAAGATGATGAAGGTGAACTTCTTTGGGATAAAAAGAGAAACGTGCCGACAAAAGAGCAGTTAGCTAGTGTAAATGAGAAAATACTAGAAGTAAGTACTGCCTTTTCTGTTCCTGCTTCATACATTATACCTACATCAGTCAAAAGAAAGTTTAATATTTCTAAAGCAATGGAGACAATAATAGACATCCTCCCAAAGGAGAAAAAATATGCTCTCTATCGCGAAGCAGGAGAAGAAATAAAAACAGAAAAAATGGCAGAAAGCGCAGAAAAGGGCGTATGGGACACTATTAAAGAATGGACAGGTGAAGCCTGGGATAACGTCAAGGATGTAGTTGTTGAAGTAGTAGCAGCAACTGTTGTTGCAGCAGGTAAAAAACTATTATCAAAACTTAAATTTTGGTAATTCATTAAGATTCAGGGTGATTGTCATCCTGAATCTTAATTTCAACGCTTACTAACGAATTTTGTACTCACCAGCTTAAATCATCATCTCATCATTATTTATGGTTCAGACATTCCTCTATGGCCATTTCTGTGCTGTATGCAACACGCGCAAAATATACACTTTACCCCACTGGCTATCGACCTCATAAACCAGAACAAAATGCGGGTGAATAACCAGTTCCCGGGTACCTTCCACACGACCGTTGCGACCTTTATACGGCTGCCCGGCCAGGCTGCTGGCTGAATAACCAATCCGTTCGTCCAGTTCAATGGCGGCCATCAGGTTCTGCTCCGCAATGTACTCACGAATGCGCTTCCTGTCCTGGCTGGCCAGCATGGTCCAGAATATCTCCATCATTTACCGGCGACCTTCCTGCTCATTTCATCCCGCCATGCTGCAGCAGAGGATTCGACCATGTCATGGGGAAGCACATCGCCGTGCTCGAGTTGCTGACGTCCTGCCGCAACCTGGTCGCGGAACCAGGTATTATGCTGCCGTTCAACGGTCTGGCGCATAAAATCCCGGATTAACTGAGAGCCATTACGGTCCATGCTTTTTGCAGCGGCCATAAAAGCATCCTTCAGTTCAGCGTCAATTCTTAAACTCATATTAACCTGTGCCATTTATCACTCCGTCATTACCACGTATATACACAGTATATAATGATTCAGATATCGTCACCAGGATATGCCGCGCCAGCGGCATGGAAGGCGGCACGCTGTAGTTACATGTGATACCGGAGTAAAACCGCCGAAGCCCGGCGTAAGCCGGTACTGATTGATAGATTTTGCCAATCCCATCCCCGCCCTGCTAAGCCATACCCGCTTTCAGCCATGATAGAGCTTCTGTGCGCGGTCGGAGTGGTCCCGACAAGGGTTTACCCGCAGTCGGGGCGTATCTCCGCGTTAGCGGGCCGTCAGGGCCGCTTACGAGCGTGTACTCGATACTTCCAGCGAGAAGACTGACAGCGATGGAAATACTTAGTTACAACATTCATAATTAAAAGCGACTCTGTTCCCGCCCTTCGGGCGGGGCGGGGCCGCTTTTCAGTTATGAGGGAGGGGCTTTGTGGTTTCAGTTCTGCGCGGGACTGGGGTTTTTTTGGATGTTGTCTTTGTGTGTTGTAACTAAATCGGCTCCGGTCGGGGCCCACCGCTTGCGGTGGGAGGTGCATATCTGCCTGTCCACAGGACAGGCAGTGAATAGGTTTTCTTTTTAAATGAATGTAATTAAGTAGTTTAAAGGAGATATAAACAGGTGTTTAAAAGATACATTGCACCCTGTAGGGCTGACGGCTGGCGCTTTATGACATGAACGGTTGTAACCTTATGAGGAAGTCCCTTGCAGTTTAATGTGGATAAGCAAAATTCCCCATCTGTGAGATGTGTTTTGTATCAAAAACAGGGAGAACCGGATGCACCAGAAGGTGGATGGTGAGGTTGTTTTTTGTATGTGATGCTGATTTTTTGTGCGCTGGGGAACTTCAGGCGTGCGGATGCCTCCGGCGCAGGCCGGATTATTCAGAGGAGGTCACTTTCAGGGGGAAGCTGTGGCCAGCCGGCTGTAATTGCGGTTACGTGACAGAATCATGCGCTCCTTCACACGACGCTCCACTTCACGTTTTACCGCCTCACGACTGGCAGTGAAGCGCCCTTCCGCGATTTCGCGCGTCAGCTGCCGTTTCACCAGGGTGACGATATCCTGGCGTTCCCTGCCCGCATCACGACGCGCACGGGCACGCTTTATTCCCCGGGACTTAAGCTCTGTCTGGTAACTGCGGAAACGCTCACGCACAAAACGCCAGGCTTTCGCTATCAGTTCATCCATACCCAGGGTATCCAGCCCCTGCTTTTTGCGCTGTTTGTTTTCCCATACCACACGGCTGCGGCGCGCAGCTGCCACTGCATCCTCAGACACATCAAGGGCGGCAAACAGCGCCGGTGTGAACGTGATATCGGTCGGAATGTAGCACCCGATAAGCGGGTCATATTCCGTCTGGTAGGTAATCAGTCCCAGCTCTGCAAGGAACGTCAGGGCCCGGGTGGCACGGGTGATGGAGAGTTTTCCGGCAGCAGACTCCGTCGCCAGTCCGCACTCAATGGCCAGTGTGGTGATGGAGCACTGGACGCGGTTGGCCAGCGGGTCATAGTGGAAACACAGCCCCTGCAGGAGCGCATCAATAGCCCGTCGACGCAGCACCGGTGGCATGCGTCGACGCAGACCTCGCGAACGGGCATGCGCCACATGAATGGCGAAATCAAAACGGGAGGTAAAGCCCACCGCCTTTTCCATCAGTTTTTCGCAGAACTTCAGCGTTCCTGCACCTTCACGGGGTGTAAACACCGGATTCGGGTTCTTTACCTGGCGGTAATACGTTTGTTGAAGATTAGTCACACCATCCTGCACTTACAATGCGCAGAAGGAGCGAGCACAGAAAGAAGTCTTGAACTTTCCCGGGCATATAACTATACTCCCCGCATAGCTGAATTGATGGCTATGCGGTTTTATGGGGCCCCGGTAATCTTTTCGTACTCGCCAAAGTTGAAGAAGATTATCGGGGTTTTCGCTTTTCTGGCTCCTGTAAATCCACATCAGAACCAGTTCCCTGCCACCTTACGGCGTGGCCAGCCACAAAATTCCTTAAACGATCAGCAATCTACCACTCACGCCTGAGATAAGCAAGAATGTGAATATTTACGAAGCTGCTCTGCGTTTCAGCTCTGATTCAATCAGTTTTTCAAGCATCTGCGCCTGGGTAATACCTTCCTCATCCGCCAGTTCACTCAGCCTGTCTTTTAACCGGGCCTGGATAACCGCATGAAAAGCCTTATGAGTGTTGCTTCTGCGAGCCAGAGAAGCTCTTTGCCTCTCTCTGGCCGGGACAGGGTTACCTTTCCGGTATGCACGCTTGGTGCCTGATGAGGAAGTCACTGCATTTTCTGTCTGCGACATCTCGCCTTCTCAATACTCAAACAGAGATCGTTTCGCAGAGGATACTACAGTTTTTTGAAATCAGCGAATTGAAAGTTGTGACGATGATCTGTGTTGGCGCACAAATCATGTCTGATTACGACCGTTTAATGTGATTTTGATAATGAAATGACTGAAAAAAAGAAAAGTCTTAAATTGTGTGCCGGCCCCGGGCTGGACCGGCGATTTCTGAAATGTGAAAGCCAGTCCGAGGGACTATTGACATCATTATAAAGCTACGCCCAATAAAATTGCGTAACATCAAATTTTATAAAACAAGGTATCAGGCGCCACAACTGACTGAACAAAACCAAAACGCTCATAAAAAACTCTGGCGTCATCATCAATTGCATGAACCATAACAGCCTTAATGCCAACCTGTTTAGCCAGATTGGCAACCCGATGAATGGCATCACTCAGCAACCATTTACCGAAACCATGTCCCTGGGTACAAACATCGACAGCCAGACGTCCTAAAAGAACAACAGGTACAGGATTGGGCATATTATGCCGCAAACTGCGCCCAAGTTCGGCATGAGTGACAGAACCCGTAGCTAATGAGTAGTACCCCACAACACGTAAAGTACCCTCCAGACAAATAACAAACGTACGAGAAGCATTGAGCATCTGGTTTTTCATAGCCCGACCACGTAACCAGTTACTTAGCACCTCATTTCCGCAGTCAAATGGCTGAAGTATATGTTCATCCGTCAGCAATGCCGGTGCGCTAACATTTATTTCCATTCAGGCTTTACCGCCATCAGACGTTCACGCCCTTCGGCATTCTGCACAGGAGCTTCCAGCTGCGTAATAAACGAATCATAGCGTTCGTTATCCAGCACAAATAAACGTTGATCCAGAATGATATTCTTAGCTTCCTGATAAGCCAGTTCAATGATGAAATCGGTACGATTCTTATTGACCAGGCTCGCAGCATAATCAATAACAGCTCTTTCCTCATCAGTTGCCCGGATATTAATCTGATTTTCTCGCGGTGTTTTACGGACGCTTGCAGCCGTAGACATAAAAACCTCCATTGGTAACAATTTGCTATACAATAAATGTTATCGCAAATGGTAACAGAACGCTATACAAAATCACTTGCGGGAAAAGCGAGCACTGATAAAAACAATAACTGAGTGAGACCTAAAATTGTGACGATGATATATGTTGGCGCACAAATCATGTCTGATTACGACCGTTTAATGTGATTTTGATAATGAAATGACTGAAAAGCTGGAAATGCCTTAACCCGGATGCCGGCCCCGGGCGGGACCGGCTGTTTCTGGCATTTCGGGTGTCTGCCCCTGAAATACCTCACACTTCCGGAAAACGGGGACTTCCGTCCCCGCCCGGCAGCTTACTTCCGTGCTTCGTAGGCCAGAGTTACCTGCACCACTGTATTTCCCCTGTGAATATTCAGTTCACATAACCGTTCCCTGAATATCAGTGAAAAACACAACACCGTGGCACACACGGCGAGCAACCCGATAAGGGCATATTTCGTCATAAACTTTGACCTCTCTGCAAAGAAGAGGCTACAATCAGTAGTGCTACGTACTTCATGCAGACCTCACGAGTTAATGGATTAACGAGTGGGGTCTTCGCATTTCTGGAACCTGCGTCTTGCCTGAACCAGAAAGGCTCAGACACCCGCAGCGATAATACCATATTCCTGTCTGGTTACGACGACATCCATGCCCCCGGTTTTTATTGCAGAAACGCCGGAAGCGGGGAAAACTTGCTTTTTCCCGTTTCCGGGGTTGGACAACTGAGCAACGCGAAGGCGTCAGTGTTACATTTGCACAGAGTTTTGCCCCGTATCAGTAGCTCCCGTACCACCAGTCATCGTCGCTTTTTTCCAGAAGAATGGTAATACTCCGGACGTCATCCGGCAGTATTTCCCTGCAGAATCTGGCCGGAAGCGTAAACGTACCTGAAGACAACTTAACCCCTTCTTCATACGAGTCCGTCAGTTTCAGTCTGATTTTCCGGATTTCTGAATCAAGTTCCGCAATAATAAATTCCTGCTTCCCCCGAACAGCAACTGTCACATAACACCCGGCAGAGCCTGAGTCTGTTCGCCTTATCGATAACCGGGTCTTGCTTCTGTATCTGTACGGAGCTTTCTGTCTTGTCATGGAAATAAACGCCATTATTTGTTTTCAACCTTTATTTTTATAAAGTTAATCCTGCTTTATTATCTGCCATCTTATTACCAGGTAATTTTATTTCCCTTAATTTTCATTATTCCCCGGCGAACCAGTTCATCCCGGACACCGTTAGCAAGGGCATCACGCCATTCGTCGCGCATCTGAGATTTTAAATAATTATTAAATGTCTCTGCAGTCGCTGGCATATTACGGACCTCCCGCGCTGTCTGCTGAATTTTGTTTGTCCACCGGATAACAATATCCATGTCGGGTACAACTATCTTTGCTGATAACACTTTATCCGGGGAGACGCGACGGCAGCGAATTCCGCGCATCTGCAGCGTCCGGACGATACCGTCATATCCCTTATCAGCGGAAACAATATGATATTCCTTCTCTGATCCGTAACGGTATACATATTGCCCCAGTTCCAGAACCAGGTGAAAATCGACATTGTTTCGGGAGGTTTCACTGACATGTCGGAGTGTGAGTTTTACTGCTTCAGGAAAAGCGCTTACTGGCAATGCAACATTATTCTGTTTCGCGCCTGAAAATATAATCAACTCTGTATATATATTTAAGGGGATTTCTGTCAGGTTACTGCAGTTCTCATAATCAATAAGAGCAATACAGTTTTCTGTATTTTTTTCCCTGTTTATGTTTACCTTCTCCATTATCATCTCCTGTTCTTGTTCTTGACCCCTTATCGCCATATACTTTTTGTAAAACTTTCATGACAAAACATTACATCAGAGGGGTTATCAGCCGTAATATGCTGTGCTACCTTTCCCGGGTGTTCTCTGGACGTGGACACAGATTCTGTACATGATGAGGCATATACAAATATACTGATTCACACCAGGATACGTCCGGGATGAATCCTTCGGCCTCCGACCCCATGCGGAGGCTTTTTTTATTTCTCATTGAGCACGGCCTGTAGTTCTGCCTTTATCCGGTTCTGGCGACGGATTTTCTCCAGACGCGCTACCGCATACGCTTCCTCCTCCTGAGAAATATGCTCCGTCACATACCCTTCCGTGTCATACCGGCAGGCACCGGCTTTCATGGCGCACAGATAACTTTCTGAACGGGTGATGGCCTTCAGCGCACGACGCAGTTTTTTATGCGAGAGCGGGATATTCCGCTGCACCATGTCTTCCAGTAACACGTCCCGGATACCGCAGGCCAGAAGCCGGGGTGTGTCACCGTCAAATAATCCCGGCCACCAGGGCTTCAGGGTGTTCACGGCCTCATCCAGTGTGGGCAGGTTCAGATAAATGGACAGCGCCTGTCTGGCCTGCGCTTTTTTTGCCGCCAGCTCTGCTTCCCGGGCCGCCTTCTCGGCCAGTTTCTGCTTTTTCACCTTCCATTTTGGTGGCGTGGTGACATTGATGATAGTTTTCCGGCTGCGGACAGGTGTTGTTCCCTCTGTTTTCCGCTTCAGTGTCAGTACCGGTCGTTTCTGCTCTGTCATGCTGTGTTCTGCCTCTGACGAATCATCCTCTTGCGGCCAAAGATACCACACCCGTCACAGTGCCAGAACGCCCAGCACAGCCAGATGACTGGCATAGAACGTCGGGAAAAAATCCCCGGGCCAGAAACGGGAGAAGGATTTCCCTGCACACGACACCAGACCAACGGTCAGCACCGTCATCACAAGGCCGGCTACAGCCGCCGCATCACTGGAGGCAAAGTTAAGCGCCGGAATAACAGCCAGCAGGCAGGCAACCAGCGCCAGACGTTCCGTTCTGTCTTCCGCCCGGTACAGCCGGTGACTAACCGCCAGCATCAACAGCCCGGCAATGCTGTAACTGGTGCCGGACAAAGGCAACCATACTGCCAGCAATAACATGGCCCCCACAGAACGCCACAGGCTGCGCGTTTCACACCATGTCAGCACCTGTGCCGCCACTGCAAAGGCAAACAGAATATTCCCCTCATACCACGGAAAGCCTGCCAGATAATACGCAAACTGGGCAATAATTCCCCATCCCCACAGCCGGTTAATGGCCGGTTGCCGGATATGCGCATGACAGGACAGATTCAGCCCCCACACCAGGGCAAACAACGGAAAGGCCCCTCGTCCGGCCAGAAACATCCACGTCTGGTCCAGATGCAGAATGCGGTTTGCATGGTCCAGCACCATCAGCACCAGTGCCACCGTTTTGATGATATCCCGCTGTCCGGGTGACCAGACCAGCAACGACTGCAACCAGGTATCGGTCCGGGCAGCCAGTGAATCATTACGTGTTGTGTTCGTGTTATCCGTTGTCATCAGCGTTTATCTTCCTGTATCAGTCTCCGCCCAGGGTTTTCTCTTTCTGCAGGTCACGAACCATATCCCGCTCCATCTGCTGCAGACGCTCCTGCAGCAGATTTTCCCGGGCAACCTCCCGGACAGCTTCCCGCTCCCGTTGTGGTTCACGCAGTACACTCTCCGGCAGCGCGGCTTCCCGTTCAGTTATGGCAGCCCGGTCACGCTCCTGCCCGGCAATCTCCCTGACAGCCTGCTCTGTTTTGCCATCCGGCAGGTCAGGTTTGTTCTCTGCCATTTTACGGACAATTTCATCTGCACGGCGTTCCGTTTCACGGCGGATGGCCTCTTCAGCCTGCCGCTGTGCCAGTACCTCTGCCGTGACCGGTTCGCCATTTCCGGCTCCCGGCTGGACGCTGTTGTCCGGGATATTCCCCCACACGCGGCCACCGGTGATGGCACCGGGATTCCACGGACGGCCTTCACCGGCGATTCTTACCACCACACCACTGTCAGGATTATCACGGGCAATCCGGACGCCACCCTGCATATTATCAGCCAGCAGGCTTTCTCCGTTACGGCTGCCCTGCAGGGCCACGAACTGCGCATCCCCGCTGCCTTTCACCCGGCCTTCACCGCTGAATCCCCGCAGCCCGTTTCCGTCATCCGTGGTTAGCGGGTTCAGCCAGATACCTGCTGATTTGCCGTTACGGTCAAACGCCGGCAGTGCCACATACGGCTGCGGATATTTGCGCCCCGGTGCAATAAACCGTGCAGGACTGTCTCCCCCGGCAAGTCCCGCCTGACGGAGAACGGCACGCCCTGCCGCCACGTCCCGCAGTTCCCGTGCCGTACTGAACAGCCGCTCTGCATTCATGACCTCCCGGTCAGCTTTCGGCTCCAGCACATCGTGGGCAGTCCCTTTTTGTACGGCATTATTGATGGCATCCGTCCAGCCCTGACGGTCATCGGTGTACACCTGCACATGCTGCTTCATACGCGACAGGGCAACGTAGGCTGACTCAAAGCCGGCCATCTGTTTCCGGCCGCCTTCCGTACCTTCAAGCGCGATGGCAAAGGTTTCACTCGCCCCCTGCGCACCGTGAGCGGTGATGGCATAGGCCAGGTCAATATGTTGCTCTGCCTGCTCCTGGCCGGGGCGAATCACCCGGGTCTGCAGTCCGTCAGAAAGCGTGACACTGTCACCGGAAACCGCCGTCACCGTCCAGACGCTGTTGGCCACATAGTCGCGCTCCCGGTCACTCTTCGTGAAGCGCATCCGGTCACCGGTCCCCACCCGGATGGTGTCCGGGGTGTACAGTGTGACACCTTCAACCACCGCCTCCCGGGGCGAAATCAGCCGCGTGTTACCGTCCGCATCCTCCAGGGTTATCAGCCCGTCATCCTTACTGATACCGGCAATCCGGTGATACACATTATCCACCAGGACAAGTGCGTCCCGATGAGTCTCCCAGGTGGAGAGACGACGCAACTCCCCGTCGCGTATATTCGCTGTGTTCAGGACAGGCACCATGACCTGCTCTTTTCCCAGCTCACCGGCCTTTTCCCGTGCATCATGAATCATGCTGTTCAGCACGCGCCTGTCTTCATTCAGATGCGTAACAATCAGCGTCTGCTCCCGTGCTTCCGGTGTTCTGCCGGTATAGTCGCGGACAATGGCTTCATACAGTGTCATGGGAACATCCGGAAAAGCCTCACCTTTCTGTATCGCCTCCTGCTGCGCTTCTGCCAGTTTCGCTTCCTGGCTGTGACTGAACTCCGTCACAGAGTGCTCCGGTACCCATGCGCCCTCCTGACGTGGCACCTGAGACGGTTTCACACTCTCAAGCCCGGACAATGCCCTTTCCACATCCCGGTTAATCAGGCTGTATACCGCCTCCCGCAGTTCCGGAGTCTGACGCACAATCTCCTTCATGATGGCCACATCGGCAGCACTGCGCGTCTGCTGGAGACGGAAGGGCTGACCGGGCGCGATGGCCTGCAGCTGGTCCGTGTCACCGCTGGCCACGGCACGACCACCACCGGCCGCAATCAGGGCGTATGCCCGTGCCATGTCGGTATTGCCCACCATTGAGCTCTCATCGAGCAGGAACAGCGTGTTGCTGAAATCCGGCGTTTCTCCGCTGCGCTGCTGCAGCTGCGTGTCATGCAGAAAGGACGCCAGTGTCTGTGCATCCACGCCGGCGCTGCGCATCTCCCCGACCGCACGGTGCGTGGGACCCAGCCCCACGACACGGGGACGCTCACTCTCCGGCAGCATGTTCACAGCTGACATCACCGCCCGGAACTGTGTGGTCTTACCCACACCGGCATAGCCCTGCACCACCGTGAAACGGTCGGACGTTTCCAGTATCATGCGGGTGGCGGCACGCTGTCCTGATGTCAGACTCTCCATGACTCCGCCAGGGACTTTCTCCATCAGCGGCGTGACCGCCTCCTTACCTTCGAGAATATGGCGAAGAATGCTTTTTTCAGCCTCATACGACGCACGGGAAACCAGCAGATCTGTGCCATAACCTTTTGCCACATCCACATGCAGTAAATCGCCCCGTTTTATCTGCGCATCGATTTCCCGCCCCAGGTCAGCAAAACAGGTTCCTTCTGCAGCAAACGACTTTGCCTCTGTCAGCAGGTCTACATGGCTGAAGGCCAGGTTTTTACTTTCCACCACCGGAAGGGCCAGATGAATGGCCTGCTGTGCCGGCGTGTGAAGTGCGGACTTCTGATGACTGATAGCGGTTTCCAGCGATGTCTCACCGGCCCGCGCCTTTATCTGCTCAGAAACCACCGTAAAGGAGGGATGGCGGGCAAGTTTTTCCGCAGTACGGGTTTCATCCAGTGAGGAATACAGCCGGACATCACGACCACTGCGGGCCAGACCGTTCAGGGTCGCGTTGTCCATCGCCATCTGTGTGACGGAGGCAAAAACCTTCGCACTGTCGCTGACGGAATGCCCGGGCGTTTCCACCCAGCCGTTCTCCAGCTTCAGTGCCGTGAACGGTGAATCGCTCACAGGCAGGGAGGCCGGTTCAGCCCGCCCCGGCACAACAACCGTCATCGCATCTTCACTGACGGATGCCACCTGCAGGCGGTCACCGCCGGAGACGCGGAGTCCGGGAATTTTCCCTGTCACCCTCAGACGCTCGCCGTCTGCCACCGGCATTTTTTCCGGCCGGAACAGCGACCAGCTGCTGTCCAGAGAAGAAATACGCACCACCTGCGTTTCGCCCTGCGCATCCCGCAGGGTCAGGCTGTGACTCTGCGCCGTCACCCGGTCGATAACATAGCGGTCATGACTGCGTGTCTCCGGGTTCCACTGCTCCATCACCATCCCCGGACGGTACATATCCCGCAGATAACGGCTCCGGCTGTCCAGCCAGACTGGTGACAGGGCGGTCATGGTTACCTCCGGGTGTCCGAGCACGCCCTGTGTTTTCAGCTCACTGCGAATGGCCTGTGTCAGTATGGCCTGTTCCCGTACCCCGCTGACCTGTGCCACGCTCTCTTCTCCGGCTTTCACGCTGGCCGCAAAATCCCCGGCCAGCCGGGCATAGCGGACATTACGGTCCGGTTCACTGATGATGGTTGCCGGTCGCTGCTCTCCGCCCTGCCAGCGATATATGTTCACCCCGGCATCCTTCATGGCCATCAGCGCACTGCCTGTACCGGTTCGCTGCCCGCTGTCGGTTATCAGGATCTGTACGTTATGACGTGCGGCACCATCCAGCAGAGTTAACGTCTCTTTCAGGGAGAGTTTTTCACCCTGATCGACAATAACTGTACTGCCTGGCGTGAAGGCCATGCCTTCCAGCAACTGACGACGCCCGGTTATCAGTTCACCGGACAGCCGTTCATCCTGCTTCAGGTTCATCTGCGAGCGACGGTCAGCAGCGATAATCTGCACCTCCCGCCCCTGTTCCCGGGCCATCATTGCCAGTTCAGCCACCCGCTCACGCTGCCCGGCTGCGCCACCCTGCCCTGACACAATGGCCAGCGACGGACGGTCCTGTGCCAGAACACTGACGGCATCGCTGTAACCGGCAGTCCGGGGAACACTTTTCTCCGGATGTACGGTTACCCGATTCTGTTTCATGATATCGCGACTGAGTGCCCGGACCGACAGTTCATCGAGCACATGAATCCCGGACGTGAACAGCCCCTTCTCACGGTCAAGGGGGATGAGTTGCTCACGGCTGATGGCCTCATCAATACCAGCGCGAGCCCGCTCAATCACGCCCTCTTCCGGCGGCAGTATGCCGATTGTTCTGGCCAGCACGTCCGTGTACGTAAACTGCACTTTTCGTTCACTTAATCCGGCAATGGCCTGTGTCACCGCCTGCTGCACATCCGGCCCCTCCTGTGAAACAGCCCCGGGCGCCTGCGTGCGGGTCTCTGCCCGTTGCTCCGCCGCGTCACGATACGCCCGGATATCGAACCCGGTTTCCTTCAGCGTCTGCATCCACTCGGTCATTTTGATTTCAGGATCGACGTGCTGTTTGGATTTACGCGTATCCAGTGCTGCCACATCCCGGGATTTCAGCGAGGCGTCTTCCCCGACGGCCTCCCTGATAGCCTGCGAACGACTGGAAAAGGCCTCCACCGGTACGCCCGGCATCTCCCACATCCCGTGCTTACCGACCACTTCGGTTTCATAGCCCAGCGCCTCAACCTGCTCTTTCAGCTTTTCCCGGTAGAGCCTGCCAAAGGCAATCTGATTAGCGTACACATTCTCAATGAACCCCGTTTTCCCCACTTTGTCACTGCTCAGTGTCTTCCACTCGCCGTTATGCTGTGTGACATTGGCCACCACCGCATGCGTGTGTAACTGTGGTTCCTGATCGCGACTGGTGTCGTGATTAAAAAGCGCCATCACCAGATTACCGGTCAGCACCGTTTCTGACTGTCCCTCCGTCATAACCCGTGTGGAAGCCAGCGCCTCCACCTGACGGACAGCAAAATCCACGGCCTGGTTATGTGCATCAATAAGACGTTTATCACCGCCTAACATGGCCATCACGGAGACACTTTTGGGGGCGGAGAAGGTCAGGTCGTAGCCGGGACGATGCTTATTACTGCCATCCTGCATGCGACTTAAATCCGCTCCGTCCGGCAGTTTTCCCTCCAGAAGACGGGTAAAGGCATCCTTATCGACACTACCCTGCAGCCCCAGTTGCTCTGCCCCCCTGCCGGCCCAGCGTTCCTCCATGCTGCCCAGTACGTAGTAATTATCCTTGTCGGTATAATAGTTACCGGCACTTCCGGCCGATCTGACCTGCGCGATACTCATCATAAACGTATATCCCTTTGACATATCCCGATATCAATCCCACAATGGATATACACAAGACATATCCACATAAGGAGGCAAATAATGGAAACCACCGTATTTCTCAGCAACCGCAGCCAGGCGGTCAGACTGCCAAAAGCGGTTGCATTGCCGGAAAACGTAAAACGCGTTGAAGTGATTGCTGTCGGACGAACCAGAATCATTACGCCAGCCGGAGAGACATGGGACGAATGGTTCGACGGAAACAGCGTCAGCGCCGATTTTATGGATAACAGGGAACAGCCCGGTATGCAGGAAAGGGAGTCATTCTGATGCTGAAGTTTATGCTCGATACCAACATCTGCATTTTTACAATAAAGAACAAACCCGCCCGTGTCAGGGACCGTTTTAACCTGAACCAGGGGAGAATGTGTATCAGTTCGGTCACCCTGATGGAGCTGATATATGGTGCAGAAAAAAGCCGGATGCCTGAACGTAATCTCGCTGTGATCGAGGGATTTGTTTCCCGCATTGATGTTCTGGATTACGACGCTGCTGCAGCCACACATACCGGCCAGATAAGAGCAGAACTTGCCCGTCAGGGACGCCCTGTCGGGCCATTTGATCAAATGATCGCAGGTCATGCCCGCAGTCGGGGGCTGATTATTGTGACTAATAACACCCGGGAATTTGAACGTGTGGGCGGCCTGAGAATTGAAGACTGGATCTGACCTGTTCATCAGAAATCATCTCCCGGCTCAACATCCTCCTCGCGCTCCCGATGCACATTGATGTTCACCTCTTCACGACGCTGCATCTGCTGCTGGGTGTCCGGATGATTTTCCTGTTGCCATGCCTCATAAGCGGTCATATCCACCACTTCACCGGTTTCACTGATCCCGGGTGGCAGTTGCTGTTCCATCTCTTCTTCCGGTTTCATTTTCAGTTCCTGCTCGATTCCCCCTGCCGGAACATTCACACCTGCATCTGACTCCTTATCATTGATGACAGAAGACACTGGCTGTTGTGGCTGTTGTGGCTGTTGTGGCTGTTGTGGCTGTTGTGGTCGTTCAGCCTGAACCACGTCTTCTCCGGAAACAACCTCCGGGACATCCGGTTCGAAGAGGCTGGCCATCTGGCGACCTTCTGCTTCTCTTGCGGCAAGCACGGCACTCAGGCGATTCTCCATTTCCGGATTGATTTCACGCGGAATAAACTCCGGAGCAACCTTCGGACGTTCCTGATATTTCAGGGAGAGTTTTACTGCCGGATACGGTCCGGGCAGGGTGACATAACAGGTCAGATCCGGCAGAGACTGAATGTCGGAATAACTGACCAGCGTCTGGCGCTCCATATCCTTACCGGTCGATACCCCGTCACGCACGGGATCAGCACCGTAGGAATACTGCTCGCTGGCTTTCAGGTGCTCTTTCTCACCAATTTCACCGGCAGCGAACTCTGCAATCTTATGGCTGGGAGAACGGAAAAAGGCACGGGTGTTCATGACGTCAAACAGCGAGGCTGCCGATTTCTCACCGTAGATATCTTCCAGCTGGGCATAGGACTGGATACCGAACACATAACAACCACCGAACTTACGGGCTTCCGGCAGGATTTCCACCAGGTCCGGCAGTTTGTGCAACGTGGGCAACTCGTCACAGAAGAACCACACACGACGGTTACGGTTCTCCCCCATCGCCATCAGGCCACGAATGGCGATGGACAGCCACATGGAGATCACCGGTTTCAGGGAAGCATGGGTGTCGGCATTCGACGAAATAAACAGCCAGCCGTTTTTCTTATCTTCACGGACACCCCGCATCCAGTCACGGATGGTGAAGGGCTCACCGTTATGCTCAATCCCCTGCAGGTAACGGATGGCTTTCACGTAGTTGGTCAGCACAGCACGGATGGAAATCGCCGTTTTCTCAATTTTTTCTTCCACCAGGTTGGCCGCCGGTGAATTACGCAGGTAGGTACGCAGTTTTTCAATTTTGATGGAAAGCAGTGTGTCCACCAGTTTGCTGTAGCTACGGTTGGGGTCATTACGCATCAGGTACGCCGCTTCCGCAAAAATGGTACGTCCAGACCCCTGCCAGAACGGGTCCTCTTTCGTTCCCATCGGGATCAGCGTGTTCGCGACATTATCAAAATCCGGCTGTGTCAGACACTCCTTCCACAAATCCCAGGCAGCACAGCGTGCATCCAGCGGATTCAGGATCTTATCGATGGAGGGATCATAGTAACTTTTAACAAACTCACACGAACGGTCATAAATCACCACCATATCACCACGCTTACGGGCGTAGTTGGCCAGACGTCGGATAACTTCCGACTTACCGGCCCCGACGGTGCCGTGCAGACAAAAGTTCTTGATTTCCGAATCCCGGATAATCGGCAGGTCGCCAATCCGGATATCCGAGTCCTCTCCGCCTTTTTTCAGCATCCGGGCCACCTCTTTCGGGTTATCCGTCAGCTGACGACCACCTGTGACTTCATTTTCGCTCTGTTGTTTACCCTGACGCCCCAGAATCCAGGAGACAACAAAGAAGGTGATCAGGCAAATAACCAGTGCCACAACTGTGGCCAGAACGAATGCGGACCATAACTGCTCTCCGCACCAGATCATATATTTATCATGCAGTACCTGAGCAGCGTTCATCCGAAAGATTTTGCCATAATACTGGATCTCATAGACCGGCTGGGACTTGATTAAATCCCGCATGCCTTCCAGCGTGGTACACCACCAGTAAATGCAGCCATTTACAAACGTCTGCCAGCTTATTTTTACCCATAAAACCAGACCAACGAGTATCCAGAAAAAAATAAACAGGCAGTAAAGCATGATATTGGCGATCTGGCTGAACATGCGGATACGCATGGACGCAATCTGACCGCCCTGGGTCATATCCTTTGCGTTAAAACTCATGATGATATTCCGAAGAAAGAAAGTCAGTCGGACTGATTATTAATAAAGATTAATAACCGTTAAATTCCGGCTTCGCCGGCAACACTTCACGGTCGCACAAAGAATTTGTACAACCGCTCAGTGTTTTCATATTTATTTCGGAAACGCCGGAAAGAAATAAAATTTATTTTATTTCTTTCCGGGGTTGGACAACGAGCAAAGCGAGGCGTCAGTCAGGAGGCCGGTCAGACCAGCCTCCGGAAGATAATCAGAGAATATTTGCGATTGATTTGGCCAGCTGGTCTTCGAGAACTGGCTTCGCCTCTTCAAATTTCAGATTAACCTTGTTCGCATTTGAGACCACACGGGTCTGATATTTATGCTGATTACCTGTTTCAGTACTGGTCTGAATTTTCGCACCTGATGTGCCCTGACGAAGAGCGGCAACATTATCCGTTGTCACCGTTGCCTTAGTACGCTCTGCAATCTGCACATCCGTGATCATGGTATAGTTCACATCTTCCACCATCGCATCCGCAGCCATACCCACCAGACCAGCAGCAAGCCCCACACCGAGTGTGGCACCGGCAGAATTGGAGTTATATCCGGTAATACCGGCACCTAACGCTGCACCAACAGCTGCGCCTTCATAACCACGGTTCAGCCATCCCTGAGACTCCCGCAGATCCATCTTATCGGCCTTCAGCACATTCGCCTGAATCCAGTAGTAGGCTTTATCCGGAGAAGTCACCACCTGATACCCTTTTGCTTTCACAGCATCAGCAATTTTGCCCTGCAGCCCGCTCATGTCTTTATCAGACGTGTTTTTAATCTGCAGAAATACCGTGCGTTCGCTGGCGGGTTCAAGCCAGATGGTCTCACTCATCTGAGTCTTCACCTCAAGGTTACGCTTCTTGATTGCTGTGCTCATCGCACCACACCCTGAAAGGGCCAGAGTGGAACTGACCAGTGCAACCATCATCAATTTTTTTGTTTTCATCAAATTACCTTTATTACAAACCACAGTTTTCTTATCGCCTGTCATCATAGTCCTGCCAACAAGTCCCAAAAGTATTTCCTGCTGAATCAAATCCTCCATGCATAGCTAATCCTGTTGCCGGATTAGTACGATAAAAATCCACATAATCAAAATTCACATCATCAAAATCCAGATGCAAATCTTCATTAGTTTGTTCATTTACCTGAGATTGCATCCATTCTCTTACACTTACACAACCACTAATTCGCCTTAATTCGTATAGTGTACCAATGATAAAAACCATCAGGCTTAATAACGGAGAGAGTAAGGAAGATACTGGCATCAGTATATACCAAACGCCTTTACTGAATTTAAACTCATCCGACACATGCCGTTTTTTTCGTATTTGAGAAAATAACCATATAAACAATCCCTGCCATAGTACAATAAAGCACAGGATAAAAACTGTTTCGGCACTCCCCCAATCAGCCAGATAACAGGCAATGAACTGTATCACCGTCACCAGAGCAATATGAGCTAAATTTTTCATTATCATCTCCCCATACAATATTATTGCTTGTGCTTATCCTGATACTCCTTTGCTCTTTTCATCAGTTCCTGTGGACTGTCAGCCCCGGGCATTCTTTCCTGACCCGATTTTTCTTCATTATATTCATTATTCTGAGATAATGCCTCTGTTTTATGGTGATTTTGTAGTTCAGAATACTGTCTTCCTACAATATTTTCTTCGCCACGTATGCTGCTCTGAGTATCTCCGATATTGCCTCGGTATTCTGTGACCATATTATCAACCTGATGTTTTACATCATTACGGATATTACTGTCCTGCGTTCTTTGCTCAATAATGGCCTGATGCCCCTGATGATCAGCAATAATATCCTGGCTGCCACCACCCGAAGGTACGCTCTCCATTCCTTTACCGATGTCCCCACGGGATTCACGCCAGGCATTATCAACACCAGGCTGTATCTGTTCCTGAACAAAAGACCACGCCATAGCCCGACGGCGTTCTGCAATCTCCGGTGAACTGGTATTTGTCAGAATAGCTTCTGCATCCTGCGGCGCGTGTTTCATCACATACTGTGCAAACTGTTGCGACAGGTCTTCACTCATCTGCCCACTCATGCTTTCAGTACGGGATGCCATTTCAGCATATTCATGGCTGCGGGTCATATTCGTCGTGTACTGGTCGTAACTCTGTTTTGCTGAGTTCAGGGCTGCAGACAGCTGGTCCACACGGGAATCGGCATTATTGTCCGTATGGCTGCCGGATTCACTGACCTTGCGACTGGTAAAGTAATCGCTGGCCTCTTTAAAGTCCTTACTGGCTTTAGCATCGATATCATGGCGAGCATCATGGCTGGCCCGTGAACCACTGCTGGCCTGATGCGCATCCTCATCACTCCAGTCAATACTTGCCCGACCACCACCTCTAACACCTACGCCACCACCAACACCAAGAATTTTAGGTTTAACCCCCCATTCAGCATGAGCATCGCCATACATCCCCGCAGAACCTCTCGTACTTCTTGATGCCAGTTCTCTTGTCGCCTGCTCATTACTGATATTATGCGCCTTCGCATAACTTTCCACTGCACTGCGCATACGGCTGGCCATCATGGAGTCCTGAGCGCTCATCGTGCTGTCAGCACCACCGGTGACAGAATCACTGCTCCCCCGGTTAGAACCAAACTGACTGAGCGTGTTCCAGGCACTGGCAATACTGCTGCTGAACCCATGCAGGGCACTTTCTGCTCTGTTCGATGCTTCCCGGGCCATTTCCTGTTGTGCCGCCGCAATCTGACGCGTTGCATTGATACCGACCGGTAAACGGGACATCGCCCCGCTCGCATCCATCACCATATTACCGTCACGGGTCTGTGTGGCGGTTGCGCCACTGCCGGTCTGGTACATCATCTGACCAAACGACGTGGTGCTGTTGGTGCTCCAGCTGAAGCCGTTCACGTTTTCCGTCTGCATGTTGCCGTAGGAGTAATTACCGTCAACCACACTGCCTGCCGCACTGGCGGTCGGGCTGATAGCAGAGGAAGCGAAATGGCTGTACACACTGGAAAATCCGGCCCCGAGTCCCCTGACCATCATCCAGGATAATGGCGGGATCATCATGGAAAGATACCCGGCAGTGGAAGCCAGATCGGAGTATTTCAGCTGTATCTGTGAAATTTCCGAGAGCACCACCGGTGCACCATTCTGCTTTGCATAAAATGTCATGGCGCTGTTCAGAATGGCATACAACATTGGCCATGACTGCAACCACATCAGGGCAAACACATAGCCTTTCAGGACGGACAGCGTCAGTTTGTTGAAGACAGCCGCCAGTACCAGAAGCGGGAAAATACCGATGGCGATCCCCGTCAGGATGGTCTGCGTCATGGGCAGAGTCCGCATCGCCACATGACCGATGGAGACATGTGCCAGACGTTGCTTCTCCATCGATGACGTGGTAGCCAGATTCACCAGGCTGGCTGAATCACCATTACGTGCGGCATAACTGGTGATCCCCTCCTTCAGGGCATTAATGGTGACATTCTGGCGGATGATCTGGCTGGCTGATTTACTTGAGCCATAGAAGTAACTGTAACTGTCGCCAATCAGCGTACTGAACAGCAGGTTAGGATCAGGGCGTCCACCAAATAGCTGCTGGGCATAATAATGCCAGGTTTTTCCGCCACTCTGTGTGTCCAGATTCAGCTTGTCTTTCAGCGAAACCGACGCGTCCTTACAGGTCACGAAATTATTATTGCTGTCATAAACGCCCCGCAGCGGACTGGGGCGGGAAAAAATCAGCGTGTAGGGATCAGCGGAGGCCATCAGCTCCTCCAGCGTGTATTTGTGGTTCAGGTAAATATCCCCCATCACGCAGTTCTGCACATAATCCTGGAAAAGATTGGCGATTTCCGGATTGCGGGACAAAAAGTCGGTGCTTTTTGATACCAGTTCTGCGCCAAACAGCATCCCCGTTTTGCTGTAGGTGACACTGTCCGGTTGCGTGAAGATCATCTCGTAACTGGCCACCATTGCATGCCCGATACGGGTCGTCAGTGAAAGTGGCATCGCCAGTCCGACCGGCACATTATCCACCCGGTGAACTTTGACCAGGTCACTGTTATCAATAATCTGCACCGATGTGCGGACATTAACCAGCAGGCTGATAAGCACAAATACGGCCACCCAACCCAGCAAATCCATCACGTTGTGCCGCTGTACCCACATTACGGCCACCGCGAGAACAGACAATGTGAGCGCAATTTTTTCAATGGAATCCCACGTCCGGGTCCCCATAAAGGCGGCAATGGCGTTCAGGTTATTCCGCAACCACTCCCCACCGGCAATCACATAAACTTCATTCACAGCGTGCTCCCTCCGAAGTGATAGTTGTTCTGGTAACGACTGAGCATGCGGGCGGAAAGCTGCTGACGCATGTAGCTCATCTGACGATCGACAACCAGCAGCGCATCCTGCTGTACCTGCACCTGTGACTGAAACGCCGCAATCTGCCGGGTGGCATCATTCATGTTGTCGTTAATATGTTCGATAACTGCTTCGTCATAATTTCCTGTGGCCACCATCGCCCGGGCCTGCTGTATCAGCTCCTGAATGTACTGCAGCAGGATGTCGTAACCGATATAGTCCGTCAGCTGGTAAATCATACTGTTGGAAACACCGAGCATCTGCGGGTCAACCAGGTATTTGAAGACGGGGATGGTGGTACTGGAAATAAAGCCTTTTTCCTTGTCATCCAGAGGCGTGTCACTGACCGCCTTGTTCTGAATGCTGGCCAGAAGTTTAGTAATCTGTGACTTCAGTGCATTATCCCGGCTGATGGTCACCGGTGTGTCTGCCACCACTTTCAGGCATTTATCAGAATCGTTGCAGTGATAAATTTTTGCTGTGCCGCCTTCCATCATGGCCCGGATAATTGAGCGGTCAGTGGTTCTGGCCGACAGCGGTGTGATTTCGCCGTTGGGACCAAACACCAGTGAGCCGGTCAGCGTCATCACAAATTCTTTCAGCTCTTTGTTGCCGTCAAACATTCTGTTTTTGGAAAGCGCATTCCACATGATGTTGATGTTTTTGGTCACCCGCTCCTTATCCTTGTCGCTGGCTTTATCCCTGACGCTGTCAGATTTCCCGCCAACGGTACATCCCTGCCGGGAAGCCGCCCAGTCAGCAAAAATATTGCTCTCACCGGCAATGTCCTGACAGACTTTCTGCTGGGACACCTGCGTCCGGGGGAAAAGCCCGCCGATAATCCCCTGCGCCGCCTGGCAGGAACTGAGGTTCATACTGTTAATGTCGCTTGCCATTTTCTGCACAAAGTCTTTTGCGGTTTTCATTTCCGGCACCGTCGTCTGCAGGGCAAGGTCAAAAAAGTAACCGGCAGCGTTGTTCATGATCTGCTTAACAAAACGCTGCAGCTGCTCGCCATTAATAAAACTGAACGAACCGAGATAGGCGTCAATGCCACCACATCCGGCATTGATATCCGGCAGCGTCATGGAAATCAGCTGAACATTTTTGACCTGAGTACGGGCATACAGGGAGCCACCGTAAGCATAGCCGGCGGCCTGCCCCTGCCAGACGCCCGGTTGTGTGGTATTGGAGGCGAAGCCCAGCTTGTTAAAGAACTGATTCATGTCACTGTTCACATCCGCTGACGCTGCAGGCGTCACCGTCAGTAAGGCGGCACAAAGAATAAAAAGAGGCTTAATGCGAAACATTATTGCTGCCCTCCCTTAATGTGTTCTCCCGGCGCATACGGCGTTTCAGCAGGAATATCATGATATTTCCGAATATTAATTCGCACATTGGGGACAGAAAAAATGTAACAAGAAACTCTGCTGCCAGCGCCCATAACGTAAACGGAATGACTTTCATCAGAACATTCCACATATACTGGAAATTAAGTAATTTCGGGTCGGCCATCCACGAATCAATACAGACATCGAAAATAACGTGCATAACTGCCCATAAAACAACTCCGGCAACAAGGAAAACAATAAACAAATCAAAATATCTGTCAGAACCTCTGAAACTATACTCAATATTCCGTCTAATTTTTCTTATTTTGAATTCCTGATTCTTTTTGTTTTCTGTCATTATAAGTTTCCTCTGATATTACTGATGATTCATTCAGACCGGTCATGCGGCTGTAATATATTTCAGACACCAAAATCCATCCCACAATTGCCCCCACAAAAAACACAACAGAAACAGAAAAGGTAAGACACAGCGAAACGACAATTTCTACAGGGCTGGCGGGATAAAAAAGTCCCTGACGGATAAAGGGGATATTCAGGCTGACGATTATTCCCGTCGCGATGCCGGATATTCCGGCAATGAGTAACACCACCTGCTTATTTCGCACCTTTTTTCCCTCCGTACATCTGCAGAACGGTATCCATCCGCGCCATAAAACCGGCGGCATCCGTTGCCCCCTGTAAAAGCGGTAATGCCTCAAGCGTGTTGACGTTGACCAGGAAGGTGGTCGGTGTGGCCACCGGAATATTCGGGAAGAAGGTCTGCATCACGTCCGGTGGCACCGGTAATGCTTCCGGAAAGGCGGTATCCCCCTGACCATCCAGGGTGTAGGGAAAAACGGAAAAGCCGTACTGCTGTGCCAGCTGCTTCAGTACCGGGTCAAACTGGTGACAGTAAGGGCAATGCCCCTGCATAAACAGCACCACCTTCCAGTCGGCCAGGTTAACCTGCCTGCCGTTGCTGAGGCGGAACCAGCGGGGAGCCGGCTTTTCTGTCTTGTCTGTCCTGGCTGGCGTGTCTGCTGCCGGTTGTGCAGGCTGCGCAGCCATACCCTGCGGATGCCAGAGTCGTTCAATTTCATCCCGGGTGGAGGCCTGCACACCTGTGACCATCATCAACAGAATAACCGGCAGTAATTTAGTGAGAGACATGTCCGCCCTCCTGCTGCTCTTCCATCATGGCCTGTTGCCTGGCTTCCAGCGCCTCACGCTCTTCCCGGCTGACCCGGGCAATCCATGCATCCAGCACCTGATATGCACCGAACAGCACGAGAATAGCCGCAATAAGCTCCGCCAGAAAAAAAGCCATCCCGGGTTTGCTGTGAACAAGACGGGCGACGATATGAAACCAGACACCCAGGGAAAATACCCACATACCCGTAATATCAAGCCGGGGTAAAGAGAATTTATATTTTCTCATATTTAAAACACCATTATTATTCAGTATATTGCTGATTTCATCAATCAGACACAGTTATGTTAATTATCACGGATTTAATACTATGAGTTTATTTTTTGACAGAAAAACACTGGAAGCTATCAGAGACATTATCCGGGAAACAATGTTAGGCAATGTTGCCATTGTCTTACTGATAAACATTTCACCGGACTATATGATACAAAAGAACAGTCCATCAATTATCATGCCCTCTGTTTTTATATTAATAATAATATGCATTGAACTCTGGATGCTCCTCTCTGTAATAAATTACTTGTCCGCATTACGAATAAGAAGAGCAAAACTCGCACTTATAATATTTATTCTCTGGATGTGTCTTATTCTCGCATTAACTATTCGTTATTTTATTATGTTTTCTGATGCATGGAGCAACCAGTAGAATATAATCATTCCCGCACCAGAAAACACTGCGGCAACAGCGAGCCACAAACGCTTATGCACTCCTTCTGATATGCCTGAAAAATATCCTGTATGGAGTAGCAGCAGCAACCATGACAACACTCCTGCCAGACCCTGCAGGGCAGGAGGGATATGCCACAGTTCATATTTCATAATAACAATACCTTCTGCCATCATCATGGACAGGGTGCAAACAACAAAACAGTCCCATGAAAAAAACGCCTGTCAGCAGCAAGGAAAATCACTGTCAGTGACATCACTGTCACCTGGGCCAGCAATAAAGGCCATAAAGAAATAAAACTCATTTAAACGACCTCTTTAAAAATTCGGTTTAAAGTCTTCAGAAACGTTCAGGAACTGTTTTGCCAGGTCGTCCTGCGAAATAAAGCCGTATGATAACGGACGAATACTGCCCTGTTTCGGGTCAACCAGCATCATGGCCGGGAAATATTTCACGCCGAGGCGCTGCGCCTGCCCCTGGTCAGTCCGGGAATCCGGCAACAGCGGATTAATCACGCCATCCACGGAAACGGGAATAACACTCAGACCATAGGTATCCCTGAAGCCATTAATGACCTGCGCCAGCTGCCCGTCGATGGGGTCCTGCCCCCGGTAAAAGAACATGATGCCGTAGTGTTCAGCCAGTTTCGCAATGGCCTGTCGCTGCTGCGCCTGGTCTGCCGCCAGCTGGTTCCGTACCGTGCCGTTGTAATGACTGTACTGCAGGTTATAGTCCAGTTCAGGATGTGCCAGCATGGCCTTTCTGGCGCTCATGGTGAAAAGCCCGGCCTGCTGAGTCCAGTAATTTTGCAGCCGGAAATATTTCACAAAATTATCCACGCCGGGATACAAAATGGCTTCGTACAGCGCCCGCTTTGTTGCCGTCTGCAGCGCGACCAGTTTCTGCATAATATCCGGTTCCTGACGGGGGACTGCAGGTACAGGTTTATTTTCTTTTTCCTTCGGATTTATTTTCTCGTTATACCACTGCCAGCCTGCATCTTTCCCTGACGCCGGAAAAATAAAGCAGCAGAGTAACAGTGGCAGTAATGCTTTATTCATCTTCATTCCTTTCATCATTTTTTCTTTCATCAGCTTTCTGCAGGTCAGTCAGAGCAGAAAAACAAAAATACAGAATAAACAGGAGCACACCGGAGTAAAGGATAACGAAAGCAGCAGCAAGCATCCCGCTCGCCGTGGTTTCTTTTACCGTATCCCACGACCAGATAATTACCGGGGAAATGACAATCGCTGTAATCGAAAGCCGGATAAGAAAATCAACAAGACGATTAGAAGTGAATATGACTTTCATCATTTCCCCCGGTTATTTTCCCTACCTTACTGTCCTGCCTGCTTCAGCTGGTCAGCAATCTGTTCTTTCACTTTCTGCGTCAGAACGCCACTGTCCGGGATTTTCTGGTTATTCATCAGGTCTTCGTAGAAGTTAGTGAAATCCAGTCTGTCGAACTGAATTTTCTGCAGCTCATCAACCGTAATCCCCCGACAGTCAGGATGCTTCGCACTGCCAAAACTGATACGCAACTGACCGTTGCGCCCCTGCTGCTGGACTATCTGCGCCAGCTTCGAATCAAACTGACAGTAGCTGCGTTTTTTCTCCAGACAGACACCCAGCACTTTCTTCGAACAGAACTCTCCGACACTGACGGTCAGTTTGTTTGATTTTGCTTTAGCCAGGGCTTTTTCATCACTGCTGCATTTGGCCAGCCCGATATCCTGTCCCCAGCCGCTGTCCTTACAGCAGTTGCTGTATCCGGCTGCTGCCTTCTTACAAAATTTCGCCTGACCAGTGAAAGCACGGACATCCACCCCGTTCAGCGCCGCAACATCCTTACCTGCAGCGGCCAGTGCTGCCAGCTGAGAAACAGCTTCGGCAAAATCATTACTCTTCCCGCTCTGAGCCTTATCGCATTCGCCATCGAGACAGAAGACGTCTCCCCCACAGACCATCACTTTCCCGGATGTTTTTGACTCACAGGAGTACGTGGCATATTCATGCAGACAGGCACCTTCTTCGGAGTAAAAGGCGCACTGGTGTGACACCAGGGTACAGGCCGGATTGTCGGTGTAGGTCTGACAGGTTCCCTTGTCTGCTGACTGTGTGACATACGTGTCCCGGTATGCCCAGCAGCTCTGGTACATGCTGTATGACTGACCGTCTTTCACCAGCGTCCTGTTCCCGCCAGCCTCCGTACATTCTGTTTTTGTCAGTTTCCCCAGCTCCTTGCTGAACGGGCAGCTTTCAGACCAGACAACATACGGGGTGTACGAGGCTTTTTTTACCCTGACAACCAGACGCAGCTTCATTGCCGTATGACGTCTGAATTTTGTATTCCCGACCCGGACGGGGTGAGATGACGTAAAAGCCACACCGGCAGTCAGTGTTTTCTGTACTGGTGTAAATGAGGCATCTGCTGAGTATTTGGCATTCCAGCTCAGTGGGGTTCCCAGTACTGTAATTGTCATAGGTACACTCTTCTGCAGGTAAGTACGACTCCAGCTGTAATGCGCATCGACAATTTCGCCGGTAACGGGAGAGGTAATGGAGACAACATACTGACCATTCACTTCACGTGCAGGTAGCTGACTCATTTCATACTCCAGCGTCCGGGTTTCCCATGTGGTGCTCCCCTGCAGCTCCATACGGGCAGTTCGTGTGCAGTACTGCTCCACCTGTAAATCCCGCTCACAGGTGTAATTCGTGTATTCACTCCGGCTAATCTCCTGCGCACTGCACTGCTGCCCGGTGTTTCCCACAATGCTGTCAGCCCGGTTCACCACATCCCTGCCGGTCTGAATGAACGGTGCATCCGGTGACAGAATGTCTTTCGGCTTGTTCATGAAGGACTCTGTGATGGTTTTTCCGGTTTCACCGGTCGCCCATTCCGTGGTGCCATCATTTTTCAGGCCGCCATCCCCGCCGGCAGTCACGCCACCGTAATATTTTGTCTCGTCCGGATTAGCGTTATAGCCGGGGATACTCTCCTGTGGCTTAAAGCCCTGAATACTGCTGCTTCCCTGTCCTTTGATCTGATGAGCAAAATCAGAGCCGGCCCGGTAATCACTGTTGCTGTCAGCCTGTGCCATGCCGGCAACCAGAGCCAGTATCAGAGGTAAAATACGTTTCATTTCCCGGAATCTCCTTTCCCTGCCAGTAAATCATGAGCCACCTGCCGGCAGTCACCCGTGGCGGCCACTTTCTCCAGCGCCTGGCCGACCCGCAGGTTTCCCCGGATGATGTCGTATCCCTGACGGCAGAACACCACCAGTGCCGGTACACTGCGAATGCCGTACTGTGAAAACAGCGTCGGGTCGATCTGAACACCATCAGTTGCGCCGTCTTTCACCAGGGACAACACGGCTTCAGCGGTGGTCTTCAGGTCATTATTCACCATGCCCCGCAGTGTGGCCGGAATACCGTAGTGCCGGGTTTCGCCCAGCATCCGTTTCAGCCCCTCTTCGGGAATGGAAAACGACACAAAATACAGGGCACCCTGCCGGGGTTTCCCGTCCTGTGAAGCCTGCTGTTTACGAACCAGCTCATCCAGAAAATGGTTATCTGAACGCTGAAGGGGGTTTTCCAGCACCTGTTTCTCCGCCCAGGCCTTCAGCTGATGGTCAGGTTTTTCACGCAGTTGTCTGCTTAAATTTTCCTGCTGCTTCAGGAACTGGCGGTTTTCAGGAGTGTTCACATTTTCTGAGGCATGAACAGTGATATGCATCCCTGCAGTCAGGGCAAAAAGCGCAAATATTTTCCAGTTCATGATATATCCTGATGGCATTATTACAATTTAATTACCCGTAGGGTTTTCTCTCAGTTTTTCTGCCAGTTTTAAAAAAGCATCAAATTCTTTCTGATCTGCACATATTTTACTGGCTGTAACCGACACGGTTATTCCTGATATGTTATTGGCAGAGTCTTTAACATCATTATTATGGACGGAGACATTATCGGGACTGAAAATATAAACCTTTTCTCTGGGATAATCCCTGTCCACATCCTCCCGCCACTGAATCTGTTCTTTATCAAAACGGCGATACATTATTGAGGAAAACCGGCACAGCCAGTCGTCAATATATGACAGCTTATCCAGTAATTGTTGCGAATGACTGACTTCACTGGCAAGCTGTCGACACTCCATAATGCACCGGGACACACTACCATGTGTTTTCAAAAATGATTCCATTTCCAGCAGGATGCCCATGTCCAGCATTCTTGAGCCATATTTCATATTATTACTCATTACACCCTCCTTTATTTTTATTTACACACTTACCTGGCATGAACGCATCAGAGCACAAATATTTAAAAAACACAGCTGCAAAAGCACACACAAATGCAGCTTTCAGATATAGCCGGACCAGAAACATTTTCCCTGACATATCTGATTGTTGCCATTCATAAATAACCTCACTGAGGACACTATCAGGAACAAAATAAAACAATATTGCAGGTGTCATTACCAGATTAAAAGGAAACCATTTTAATGTTTCATTTATCAGCCGGATAAGCACACAACCTGTTCTTTTTAAATTATGTGTGTATTTACTTTTTATCATCTCAATTTTCATAGATATTCCTCTCATTTGTTAACTCGATTTACAGGAAGACACAGTTACGTTTACGCCACATCAGGTAGCCGAAGTTTTTCTTTGTGTTGGGCGGATTTTTCCCGGTTTCCCAGCGGGTCACGCTGCGCCCGAACGGGTGGCACTGTCCGCTGTCCGGATACATATTCACCATCTGATAACGCCAGCGTTCTTTGGGCAGGATTGGGGACGGATATTCATTACAGACGGCGTTATTTTTCCCGATGGTTTCCATAATCATGCCCTGACGGTGCAGTTTGAACGCCATGCGTTCACTGACCAGCAGGGAGGACTGCAACGGACTGGACTCATTACTCACCCAGCCATTGAACGGATACATGCTGCCCTGTGAACCGGCACACCAGAACAGAACATCGAGAGGCATGTTAAAGGCGCTGGCAATGGCATCTGCTGCACAGGCCCCCTGTGCTATCGGATTGGCAAAGATGACGGCTTCCGGATTGAGAATGGTGGTCAGGCTGCTGTCCGTCCAGGTGGGGTCGATTTCAGAAAGATAAGCGATATCCAGGTCACCACCTTCCAGACAGCCCAGCGATGTGATGATGTTAAGCCAGTACGTCAGCGGGTATTTGTACCAGTGAACGTGATAGAACGCCCCGTTCACCTGCTTCTCATCCTTTTTCGCCGTTCCCTGTGCCGTTTTACCAAAAGCCGGCAGGCTGAAGCCCAGGTTAACCATGCATCCCGGTGACCGGGTGACGTCCGTCAGCGCCATCGGCTCCCAGTAACCAATGGCCAGCCCGATACGCCTGAACAGCGGCGGCGGTGCCGGACAAATCTGAATGGGCATCGACGGGTTCGCCGTGTCGGGGACCTTACCCTGACTGACTTTGATACTGCCCAGCGAGAGCGGGAAAATACAGCTCCAGCAGATATCCGTGATCGGGTTTACAAAACGCCCCTCACAGGCAGAATCCGCAGACGCCGCAGGGACATGACCGGCGAGAAGGAATAACATCAGCAGCCACAGGCTTCGCTTCATTTTCTGCCCTCCTCTGCCGGAATAAATTCCACCTTCAGGAAGCGATCGCCGGGAACGGCGCTCACCCGTGCCGGGACCTGATCAATGCCGAGGCGCTGGCAGAGCACACCGTTCTGGTCAAAGTAAACACGGCTGTCCAGAGACTTCTGCATCTCCGGGATACTGCCCTGCACGAGGATAATTTTGCTCTCCAGTGTGGGCGGCGTCTGGCGTTTCATCCAGGCCACCTGCGCCGGATCATCGCCATTGATGAAATACAGCGTCTGGTTAAAAGGAACATACTGCAGCGGATTCATCACTTCACCCTGACGGGCAAACACCCGCCCTTCGTTATCCCGGATATCCGCAGCCAGTCTGACGGACGGGTCAAACAACCGGCTGCCGTATTTCTCCGTGCGTCCGATACCGGGCACGGCAGGGGGCCGCAGACTGTTGCGGATCACCCGCTCCTTAAAGGCATCCATTTTCCGGCCCATCTCACCGGACTGCTCCAGTGCCGTCAGGCGCTGCATGATCACCGTCAGCATGTCCGGCTCCTTTACCGGCCACAGATCGCCCCAGGTACCAAGATCGGCGGCGGCCACACTCTGCCCCCATATCAGCAGGGCAATCAGCCCCCGGCATCTCATGGTTCCGCCCTCATTCGCCGGGCAATATCCTGCTGGATTTCCCGGGTGATATCCGGTGCCCCCTGTACCACAGCAGGCGACACCAGAATGACCGCGTGGTGTTTCTGCTGCCACGCCTGCAGGCTGGCTTCCAGTGCCGTATTAAAACGCGCTGAAAGGGCTTTTGACTGTGCTTCTGACAGTTGTTTCTGACTGGCGCTGTCAAAAAACGCATCCACGGTCTGTTTCATGTTGAAGGCGACAGTCACCGGTGCGTTCAGTCTGACAATGCCGTAACTGACGGCTGCGTTCAGTAACACCATTGCCAGGCATCCCGGCACCGTCCACCACCAGTGGCTGCGTCGACGGGCTGTAACGTCAGTCGTTTTTTGCGTTGTGGTCATGCAACACTCCTGTATTTCTCATGTTCTTCCAGCCAGGCTTCCAGGGAAGCCATCTCCGGCCCTGATTTCTTCCACGCCAGCTGCCACACCGCCTCATGAATACTCAGGCCCTCCCTGCGTTTCTGCTGCACAAACTCAAAATCCGGGCCGTCAGAGCTGTACATGGCGCGGCTTAACGGGTCCACAAACAGACGGTGCCAGGAGGAATGGTTTTCCACCTGCAGCAGGAAGGAACTGAACCACTGGTCTTTAGCCGCACCAAACTTGCCAATCATGTCCCGCTGCAGTGGCAGGAACTGGTCCGGGAATAACTGGTTATATTTCGCGAACTCCTTCGCACTCTGTTTGAGGATAATTTTGTAGGAGGAGTTACCCCATGCCGCACGGGCAGCACTGGAGGCCTTGTCAGAGTCAAAGTCGACGATGTTCTGTGTGATGGTGATATAGGCACCGGTATGGCGGCGACAGGTGCGGTAACCTTTTTGAATAAACTCACCGACTTTACGATTTTTGAAGTCCAGCAGACGCCAGCCTTCATCAATGACGTTCAGTTTTTTGAGAGTACGCGGCGTGCGGTACATCCTGTTCTCGATGTAGATAATCAGGGAGAACATCACCGCAACAAGCAGGGACGGACGGTCTTCCAGTCCCCCCAGCTCCAGCACCACCATTCTGGCATCATCCCGCAGGGACGGCTCATCAGAGTTAAAATACCGGCCATAAGTGCCGTTGGCAGTGTACTGGTCAAGCAGCACAATCATTTCATCCAGACGGCTGCGGATGGTCGGTGACTCGGCATACTGCTCGCTGTCACTGGCGTTTTTCAGGAAATTCACCACATCATCAATGCGCGCCTGATTCTTTTTGGCCAGCCAGGAGGCTTTGACCGCCTGCAGCAGCAGACCTTCATGCACTTCATCCAGGTTACCGTTGGGGCTGGCCATCACCGACAACTGGTCGCGGACACGCTCCGCTGACTGGTCGATATCGGTGATGTTCGCAAACGGGTTAAAACGCAGGGTTTCACCGTCCAGATATACGCCCCCCATGTTCTCACACAGGGACTTGTAGCCATCCCCCATGTCGAACACCACGGCAAAGCCCCCGGAGTCCAGCACGCTACGGATAAGTGGCTGTATCAATCCGGTTTTACCGGCCCCGGAGGTGCCACAGACCGCCATGTTGTAGTTGGTGTTATTCATCCCCTTAAAGAAGATATCGATAAACGCCAGCTGGTTACGGTAAGTGGGTGCCAGCAGGCCTGCCGGTGTCAGGGGGTTATCCGCCACTAACGGCATCAGGTTGGCCACATTAAAGCTCTCTGCGCGCTGAACCACACCGGCCTCTTTCAGCTGTTTAAACAGCCCTTTCCCGGCCATAAAGGGCAGGCAGGTCAGGAAATTGCGCATGTGGTTAAAGCGCGGTGAAATCAGCTCAAAACCGTTTTTACGGAAGCTGTTCAGGATGTCCTGCTCCACTTCCAGTGCCGTTTCATTATTGTCCTTGCAGAAGGCTGTGATGTTGAGGAAGTAGGACACGACAGAAGACTGACCGGAGCCCAGCCGCTGGCGCAGCTCCCCCCACTCCTTCGCCTCCTTTTCAACTGACGGAAACCATTTGGCATAGGAGGTCTTCGACTTCTTCTCCAGGTCCATGTACTTCAGGTTGGCTTCGCTGTGGGTTTTCACCTGGTCTTCCACCACCAGAGTCAGCGTCAGGATGAATGGGCAGGAAATGGACATTTCCGGGTTCAGCAGATTGCTGTAGTTGTCGGCCATGTTCCACAGGAAGGCGATTTCCGGGTTACGGGCCAGATGGAAATTCAGGATGCGGGCCGTGCTGTTCCTGCCGTTCTCACGCAGGCCCAGCGTCAGGTAATCAGCCCGGACTTTCAGGTCAAAACTGTCCTCCACACACTGATAATTCAGATCAGAATACGGGTCCAGCTGACGTCTTTTCGGGTACAGAGAGTCCGGATTATGGTTAATCATCTCCCCGACAATCTCGATGAAAGCCTGTGCATCCACTGTCTGTGTGGTGATTTTTGCGCCGTGAAAAGAGGCACGGATGATTTTCACCAGATTTTCCATTTCCAGAATGTCAGCCCGGCTTTTTTTCTTCGAGGGAGAACAGTACGAGATAAACACCCGGTAATGGCGCAGGGTCAGGGGCAGATTCATCCCCTCCGGCAGTGGGAACTGTGTCGCTGCCGCTTTCATATAATAGGCACGGGTAATGGCGTTAAACCGTTCAGCCTGTTCACCTGACCAGGAGAACTCACGCAGCCCGTATTCAATCCTGTCACCAACCAGCTGACTGGACATCAGATGGATACACAACGGAATACCGCGCGGCAGTTTGGTGCGCAGCATATGATCGAGAGCCTCCACAATGGACTCATTCGCACCATTGATGGGAATGGCTTCCAGCATAAAGCCCATCGTGGTGTCATTCATGAACAGGCCGGACTCCTGATTGTAATCACGGTACGGCAGCAGACGGCTGAACTGCGGGAAGCTCATCTCACCGAGGATCTGATTAGCCTGAGAGGATTCATCTGGTAATTTAAGCGCAGTCAGCAGTGAATTAACCGCCTGAGTGACGGTCTCAAGTGGGTTATTACTCATATGAGTATTCCTTAGTGCGTTTAAAAAAGGAAAATATCAGTCTGTGGGCCGTGGATATATCACGCAGTGCCATTCTTAAAACCACAGCACAAATAAGAGATGGAGGCTTTTAACAGGAAAACAGGATTAACGTTCCTTTACTGAATGAGCATCATTTAATGCCTGAAGTTGTTTTTCGCGTATCTTATTGCGCTCGTTTTCTCTTACCCGTTTCACCTCTGCCATTTCGTTTCTTTCTCTACACACTGATGCAAGCTCTTTTGCCTTACCAAGACTTAAAGGATCAGATGTGTCAGACTTAATAGCGTCCTTAAATGCTTCTGCTGCACAGGGGGTATCCTGTGTAATCTCTGTCAGTTGTTCAGGTGTTGCAGGTTGTTGCTCAAGGTAATCATTGTAAAAAAGACCACATATCAACATAGCCATAACGCCAACAAATATAAAAGCCAGAACAGATTTTAAATATATCGACTTCATTTTAGCCTTATATAATTCCCACTGTCGGATATACTCCTCATACTGAGCCACTGGCACATCAACGATGACTCCGGCACAGTCCAGTTTATTAACCGGTCCATCTATCGAGAATGACAGGCTTGTGAAAACAACAGGCGTGATAAAAGCAACAAACACGGTAAATACACTAACAATCAATGTGCTGCCTCTGTTGACCCGCAGACTGAACTTTTCAGGGATAGCACGCTTCGACCTTTTATCCCCTGTGCTGCTTATTTGAAATTCATGTAAGTTTTGTTAATGCAGGTCATCGGCCTTTCTGTTCATCCCTCCCTATCCGACAAAAGGAATAATTCAAAAAATAAAACATATAAAAGATAACTGTGGCTGTAAAAGAACCAGTTATTACTGATAACGTCAAATCAGGAGAACCGCTCCACATATTATTATCTTTAAACACCATGAAAGAAAATAAAGAACTAAGACCTACAAGTCCAAGTAACATTAAAATATAGGCAAGCATATCTTTTATAAAAACACAAATAATTACATAGCCGTAACCACAGACAATGATTGCCATTGCAAAAAACAGCCGCAGATTACCCTCAAGACTTAACTGGTACTCAGTCATTTACCTACCCTCAATCAATGTTCCCATCACGTTATTCAAAGGTTCATTTGTTTTAACTTCAATACACTCCCCTGTATTCCCGACGCCCCTGTCTCCGTGTGCTTCGATTGTCCGAAGAACCTGCACGCATACGTCCGTATTTGGCATAGGGGTAACATTCCAGCTTCCGCCACCGTTAATATTTTTTTATCAGCACAAGAAAAATAAAGGTATGCATTCTTTATTACCTCCAGTTAAATGTTAATCACTGAATATTCATTCAGATTTACTCTCTTCAGTAAACTTCCGGATGGTATCCTGTTCACGCTGACGGGTGGCAGACGCCTGCATTGCATCCACTTTCTCCTGCCAGAGACGCCGGATATCCTTTTCATCCCGACCAGTCAGTTTTTTACCGGACAGCAGACGGTTAAGCAGTTCCTGTCTCGCATCCGGTACGTCTTCAGTCAGACGCATAAGCTGAAGCAGGCTCTGACGGCTGAGGACCATGAGTGATTCTGGCAGGAGGGTGAAGAAGCAAATAAAAAAGCATACCGCACCACAGCAGGCAGGGACCGCAAACAGGATTTTCAGATATATACCATCAACGCCGAACGCAGCAATAATACAGGGAATCCATGCAATACACGCACAAGACGCCAGGATGTTATCTATTCGGTTATGTCTGCGATATATCTGTTGATGTTCATCCAGAATAGAATCTATTTTTTCAGTTTCTGATTTATGCATAGTGTTTCCTCTGCCTTTCCTGATACGCCTGACATTCAACGCATAACGTCACACCGGGAAATATTTTCCGCCGGGCTTCCGGAATAGGATTTCCGCATGCTTCACAGAGATAAACAGGAATACCATGAGAATTTATTTTCTGGCGTATCCGGTTTATTCCTGTCATGGTCAGTTGTTCTGTCACTGAATATGCTTCATCGGCTTCATCACTCACGGAATATTCCTCCCGACATGTTCTGACACGCTACCGCCCATCCCTTTTCACGCACAGGGCACTCGTTTTACAGGCAAATTTTGAATACAGAAAGCCCGCCGGTATTGCCGGCTGATATACAACTTCAGGGCCAGTTAATTAATACGTGGTTTTCCCCACGCAGACGGTTTAATAACAAAAAACACGCTGGATGGCTGATGATAAACATCCTGGTTATCAATATAAGGCGCTATCCATAATGCTGCCGTCTGCTCACCCGTTCTTAGCGGACGAGGAGGTGTTACCGGCGTAACTGAACTGACCGGAACAACCGTTTTCACTTCCCGGGCAGCGGTAAACAGCGGGCGTGGCGCCAGCAGTTTCTGCTCCGGAAGTGCCGTCACCGCAGGTCTGCTGCCGGACGGAGTGGTCGCGGTGACGGTCTGCACCGGCATTGTCCGGAAGTTCCCTTCAGCCAAGCGCGGCAGTGATGCCGCAACCGGCTTTGCTTCTGAGGACTGCTCCAGTTTTTTGGCCTTCTCATTGGCCTGCTCCATCGTCATACAGGTATCGGATGTGGTGGCGTTACACTCAAATTCCGTACTGGTTCCGGCACAGCCGGAAAGTAATAAAGTCCCCAGCAGAGGAATAAATAAAGAAATCTGTTTCATTGTCCCTCACCTTTCTCATCGCAGTTCACAAAATCATTCTTCAAATCTCTGACCGTACAGGTTTTTACAATGTCAGGATTTTCAAAAACCGTATTCCGTGATGATTTATAAACATATGCCACAATGCGTTTCCCACCCGCATCAGGTTCTGGTGCACTGACTTCACATAACGGAGGTGTTATTCCGGACTCATACAGCACCGGATAATTTATTTTTTTGACGCTGCCATCAGAAACCAGCTTATTCATCGAAGGGGTCCTTATATTTCTGAATAATTCTGTCGATTAGTTCTTTCACCGGAACAGATTTTCCGCCACCGGATTGTCCGGCAACCACAATATGCCCCGGAGAAGAAAATAAACGCATCGACATTCCCTCCTTCATCACACCGACAGCAGCCATATTAAAATTGTGCGGCAATGATTCAGAACTGAATTCCTTCGGTGCAGGAAGGACGATTCTTGTGGTGCAGTTACTGAGAACAGCATGCATAAAATCATCTGACACAGTTTTACCCGGCACAGAAAGGGCTGTAATAACATTAATATTACGCATGTTCATTTTTATCTCCGTTGTTTCTGATTGTTCTGCCATCAGGGAAATAAACATGGCATTCCCTGATTTTTCCCGGCAGGGAAGTGTCTTCTGCAAGAACTTCCTTCAGACGCTCATCTGCTGTTGCCACACGGACACATTTCATTTTTCCGGGTCGCACCGGATATTTCCCGGTGCCTGCCGCAAACGACATATACATAAGTGCCAGCGTTGCCCAGAATGCGGTGACCAGTTGCATCAGAGACCGGTCAGTCTCCCTGGCATATTCTGCAGCATCCCCCCGGCGAAAACCGCACGTTACAGACGGAGGCATCGCTAAATCGGAACCAAAACTGTTCGAGCAGTATCGGACCGGATATAACCCCGCTGGCGTTCTGCCTCTTACAAACTCGATCTCCTGAACCAGCAATTTTCCCGGCGTGGTGTTGTCCTTCCATAAAACAAACAGAGCCATCAGGGCCATTGTGGCCAGCGGCAGAATGACGGCGTATTTCAGACACCAGAACAACCAACACAGGACTCGGGCGACAACATACCGCGCGGCATGGCACGCCTGACGGGACGACATATTATTTGCCATCGTTGCCCCCTCCCTGGCTGCCGGACATAAACTGCTGCGGATTCAGGTTGCCCAGCTGCTTCAGCATCTGGTCAGTACTAAAGCCGTTAAGATGACTTTCAGCCGATGGCGGAACAGGAACCGGACTTTCCGGATTGTCTTCTTCCGCTCTGCTCTGCGTGCGCTCCAGCGCCATCTCTTCCACGGTTTTCAGCTGGAAGCCGTCCTGGAACACCACGGTCACTTCGTTGCCCGCACCAATCGGTATCACCGGGTGATACTGTTCGGCACGTTTGATGTAGTAGTCACTGAGCGTCTGTGCGGCTTTCGATGCGCCGCCACCGATACCCATTTTCAGGACATCGCCTGCCCCGTAAGCGGCAGTGGCTCCCACCCCGACAGCCGGCTGGGAGGCACGCTCCATTCCCTGACCAATACCGTCAACAAATCCCGCGCCCCATGCCCAGCCGAGGATTTTGCCGTTACGCATCACCACTTCCCCCTTGATACCGTTTTTGCCCCGGAAGCTGACATGCCCCTTAATCGGCATATCAATAGTTTTGCCATCCTTCAGGCAGCTGATATTGCGGGTGCGCACGATGGCACGCTCACTGGACACATCCCCCCAGGCTTCCAGACCAACAAAACATCCCGTTGCGTCATACGTCTTGCTGTTCGGCATTTCCACCAGGCCGGTGATACGCAGTTGCATCGGCACCGTGGATTCATTACCGGTGACAGAGGCATTGGCATCCGCCCCTTCAATCAGCATGGCTTTCGCAAAACTTCCTGACGGAATGTACGGCAGTGATGGTCCCTGTTTTCCCTCATTACGGGTAAACACCTTACGCTGTATCCGGTTAGGCACCGGCACAGACTGGTACGTCACCTGTGGTGGTGGCGTGACACCATTCCCGGGATAAAACGCCGTCGGCGGTGGAACAGCAACGCTGCCCTGCGGCGGGAAGGATACGGGGATGTTTCCTGGCTGTGGTTCGCCTTCCGGGCCGGGCGGTGAGGCAGGCATCTGCGGTACAGGCTCACCGGTCGCCGTGACGGGATTAGCACCCAGGGCTTTTACCTGCTCTGCCAGGGCGGCATTGTCCTGTCCCAGCTTTTCAATACGACGCTGGTCATCACCGCGCTGTTTGTTCAGAACATCCAGCTCACGACGGATTTCCTCATACTGCTTCTGCATCTGCGCTGCCGTCACCTGCATCTCTGTGGTGGCATGCTGACGCACCTTGTCATCAAAGGTCGTATCCACCACACCGGTCATATCCGGCACAGGCTCCTGTTCAGCCACCGCCTCACCGTTACCGGACATGTCCACATCAGACAGATACAGTGCACCACCAATCGCGGAGGCTGCACCGACAACCACAATCCCCAGCCACAGGTACTGCTTGCGTTTCACAATGGTGTTGATACTGGCCATCAGTTGCCCTCCCCGTCACGGATGACATACACATCCATGCGCGCACCTGCCAGTAACTGGCTGGCAGGCTGGCTGAACATCACGGCACGGGTTCCCGGCTGCCAGAAATCACTTTCCCGGATATTCAGGGCAGACAGCGTTTTATTTTCCACGGCAAAGCGGACCATCTTCAGGTGATTCCCCGTCCATACGGCATCTGCCACTGAAGACAGCCCCGCCGGGGCCTGCAGGGTTTCCTTTGTCACCGGGACCTGATACCAGCCTGCGGGTAATTTTCCACCACGGACGGCCTGGCTGATGGTCACAAGCAGGGATTCGTAAGGCGTGGACGTTTCCCACGCACCGGCTTCTTCTCCGGTTCCGCGCAGGTCACTGACCAGCTGAATGGTACGCCCCGCGCCTTCACGGGGAACGGCCTGAATGGAAAGATTCAGACCACGTTCTGTTTCCAGAATGAACGTAAAGGGCTTTTTGTTGACGGTGGCAACCACCACACCGCCGGAGGCGGTCTGCTCATTATTGGTCAGGGCACCATCCAGACTGTTCACGGCGATAATCCGGTCACCGGGAACGGTAAACAGATTCGGGCTGGTATTGCTGATGGCAATACTGGCCTGACCACCGTTCACCATTGGCACCACGGTGGGGGCCAGCGTACCGTTTGCGGCCATCACGCTGCAGGAAAAAAACAGGCTGCCGAATATTATTGCCGTATTATTTTTTCTCATCGTCTGTTTCCCCGAAATTATCCAGCCAGGTCACCCCGTTTTCCCGCTTCAGAATAAGGATGTAATGTTTGATATCAGTGAAAGGTTTTGAATCACCAATCCAGGTTTTAAGCACACCACGAATTTCCACACGGCCATACTGAGGCCAGACACGAACACTGGTCTGGAAAAAGGCTGAGTTCACGTTATCGTTTTTAATACGCTTCGCTTCTTCAGCCAGAATAACTTTCATCTGGTTCTGTGCGCCCGGGCGGATATATTGCAGAAGCGCCTGATGTGAGGCATCGACGGTTTCTGATGAAACATTCAGACGGAGGGCAATAAATGACAGCGCCATCTGCTGTAAATAAGAGGCGTCGGCACTGTTCTGTGACACGGCAAAGGGGGCATTAAATGCCATTGGCGTCACGGCAGTGCGTTGCTCATTCTGAAGACGGTAGTTATTCACCCCCTGAATGACGTTAACAGAGAGGCTGAGAACAATAAGCACTGACATAAATATAAAGGCGATGGCCATTACACGACTGGTACTTAAACGGGCACCGTGTTCCATATAACAATCCTGGTATCAGTTCTATTTAATCCACTGCCGGAAACACGAATCGGGAACATTATGAAAAATACCGCGCAGCAGGGCTGTTGGCATATACCAGTAAATCAGGTCACGTAACCAGGAACTGCCCCGCCCTTTTTTCAGTTTTTTAATCCCGAAATAAACCAGAACCGCTGCACCAATACCGAACAGATATTTCGAAGTTCTGATACCCCAGCCAATACAGATTGCTGCGGGGATCAGTTCATCCAGTGGCAGGCCAAACCAGCGGCTCTGGTTGGTCAGTGTTTCCGGGAAACGATATTTCTTAAGTTTATTCTCGTCTCCCGACATCGTTTTATTTCCTGTCAGAGGCCAACGACGGCCATACCCACAGCAATAAATACAGAGATGATGGCAAAACCGGCCAGGAACTTGACGTTTTTGGTCATCATGTACATGACCGCACCGACCAGAACTTCAGCCAGAACGACCCATTTAACAACACTGGAGTCCTTACCGAAGGTCGCCTTAACCGTGGAGTTACCACTCTGCATCAGGTCCTGCCCACTGCTGCCGGCGGCCATCGCCAGCTGCGGGAAGAACATCATCAGAACAGCAGCCGGGATCACAGCGCGAGCCAGGCGAAGCATATTCAGACGAGTGAATTTAGAAAAAAACGACTTCTTTTTGACGGGCGCAGAAGCACCCTGAACACTTAAAACGGCGTCCATATGATTCCTCTGTTTAATATTGATAGATAAAAACTAAAGCTCTTTAAATGTTGACTCGCTCTCTTCGATCACCTCCCTGAATATTTCTTCGTTATAGAAATCAGGAAACCGTTTCAGATGATCTCTAAGACGGATCTGGACTTCTATAGTTTTACTTCTGCCACTACGATCTTTGGCCTTAATAAGTCGGTTATTTGTATCTTCGTCGAGATACACCGAGACCGTTCTGCTTATACCGCCTCTCGCGTTACGCCTCCTCACTCAATTCACCTCTGTTTCCCGACTAATAAAATCATGATTACACAGAAACCAACGAAAAAAAACACGCCAAAATTGGCGTGTCTTATTTAACATTTACTTAACGCTATAGAATTCACGAATTATACTTAATAGCGAATCTATTTCTCCTTTATAGATACATGACACTCTGAATAAATCAAAGTGTTCAAAAAAATCTTTTATTTTCCGTTTAACTGGTTTAATTCGATCCTCAGATGCTCTGTCTGTAATACCCAATTCTCTGGCAATTGTTGCGTGACCAACACCCAGCATATAAAAAGAGAAAACAACCAACGTTCCTGGAGAAAGATCATTCCATATCGTTAATTGACCAGAAGTATTTGTATTACTTCCACTCTGATTTAACGCAAAAAATGGATAATCAGGAAACGGATTAATTTGCCATAAAACAACAGATTCTTCATTATAAAAAGAAACATTCTCCATCCTTATCTGATAGATTTCACCATGAAAATTAAAACGACGACAAAATGCAGAGCCGTGCCCAAGAGCTTGGCATTCCAGTTCAAGTGATGAAAGAAAAATTTCAACCTGCAGACGTATATAACTCTCTCCTGATAAGGGTTTATCCTCTTTGGAAAAAAGTTCAATAAAAGCCCCATTGGCATAAAGGATTTTCCGGTTTTTGTTGCGGACACAAACCGGAACGGGAGAATTACTGTAGATATCCTGAATATTAAGGATGTAATTATTTACAGATTGACTGTGAAGTGGGCTTTCTCTACGATCCAGCGCACACATAGGAACCTCCGTTAAGGATTCTATGGACAGTCGATACAGGGAGATCTGACCTCCCTGTATCGGCGATTTTCAATATCAAGTTTTAACGTGGTATTAACCACATAATTAATATACTAATTATTTTCCGTACTGTCACCTTTTTAAATCATAAAAATTCTGATATTTGAATGAAGTCAAGTTTCTTTTATTCATCATCATTTTTTGGAAAAAATCGCTCCATCTCATATGACACCTTCTCCCTGATATCTTCAACCATATTGGCATATTCAAACTTTGGATTCCCGGAGACATGAGGACTGAGAGACTCAATACCCAAAATTTTCGCAACTGATGACTGAGTTTTAACAACACATTCAAGAATAACTTTATTAAACTCTGCCTGATTAAAGGCGGACTCTTTACGCTCCATCTGAGCTTCATATACACGAAGCCCTAATTCAAGAAGCATTGAAGCCGTTCCTGAAAGGCTGATGTCTTTATCTCTCGCTCCCTCCTGACGACGTTTTTCAACAATTGCATTTATTTTGTCATATACATCATTACTGATATACAAAATTACTCTAGCCATAAGACAGTACCTTTTAAATTCTGAAATAAGCGTTTTACTCTAAATACGCATAGAGTATTCATAAGAAAGAAGAACGCTCCTAGCGGCGCTCCTAGGATCATCCTATAAAAAATTGCGATCCGCCGCTAGAGGCGGCACTAATATATCACAATGTTTTTCATAAAAAATGTCAGTACTGATCCTAATCAGGGTCGTCATAGGATCACCATAGGGTCGTCAACGACCCTATTTAATAATGTAAAATAAATTAAAATACATTATTTAGAACATAAGCTAATGATTCAGAAAACAAATCAGCAAAAACTTGTTTTTGCGTGGGGTGTGGTGCTTTTGGTGGTGAGAACCACCAACTAGTTGAGCCTTATTGTGGAGTAGGTTAAATTATTTCCGGATAATGTCACCAGAGGTGAAAAAATGAAAAAGTGGATGTTAGCAATCTGCCTGATGTTTATAAATGGGATCTGCGAAGCCGCCGATTGCTTTGATCTTGCAGGTCGGGATTACAAAATAGACCCGGATTTACTGAGAGCGATATCATGGCAAGAATCCCGTTACCGGGTTAATGCCATTGGTATTAATCCGGTAACGGGATATGGCAGCGGATTGATGCAAGTAGACTCCCAGCATTTTAACGAACTGGCCCGCTACGGAATAAAGCCAGAACATCTGACAACAGATCCCTGCATGAACATTTATACCGGTGCCTATTATCTGGCAATAGCATTTAAAAAATGGGGCGTATCCTGGGAAGCCGTTGGTGCATACAATGCCGGATTCAGAAAGAGTGAACGCCAGAACCGGAGGCGTCTTGCTTATGCATCAGACGTTTACCGGATTTATACCGGGATAAAGAGCAGTAAAGGCATCCGGGTTCCGACCACGAAGAAATCACTTCCCCAAATTAACAGTGTGCAGAATAATTAATATTGTATACATTGTCAAATACCGATTATGCCGCGACAGCGGCATGGAAGGCCACACACAAAAATATCATATGAGTGATAATGCTGACTGGCCGAAGCCCCGCAAAGCGGGAACCCATCTTATATATATCCGGTAACTGCGCAGCTTCCTGCCAGACCATTTTTCGCGGGCACAATATTTACAGACTACCGAAAAGCCAGTTGATGAAATTGAGGCATATCAGACGACACAGCAATGCCGCAGGATGATAATATAAGTAAAGCCCCGAAAATTTTTCGGGGCTTTACTTATATTATCATGACTTCCACTCCCTGAACTGTTCGGCAATCATCCATAATGCTTTGTTGATTCGGATATCACCGTCAATGCCTGTAATGGCTCTTGTTCTGGTATTTTTACCGGAGGCACTTCGCCCCGATAATCCACCTTTTATCATATTCTCCTGAACCCGCTGCCAGGTCGTCCAGAGATCGTTCTGTTTATCCTCCCAACGGCGGGGAGTAATTATTTGTTCAGGCGTCACAGGCGTTTTATTTTCATCTTCATACCTGACCATCAATGCAGCTCTGCCAAATAAATGTTGTTCGTCACTGTTAAGATGTATCTCTTTCATTGTCTCCATATTTTCAGTGACTTTATCAAAGACACCGAGCACTTCATACGCTCCCTCAATAACCTGCCCGACAATATCACCTTTATGTGGGACGCGGATTTCGCCAAAATTATTCCCGCACACCAGGCCATTTGTGCAGACAAAACGAAAAATTCCGGGGATCATCTGATAACTGGATGAACCATCATGTGAATTAAGCAGGATAATTTCAGGAACTTCTTTCCCGTTAATATGCCCTTCCCTGCGAAGACGTAACATATGTTTACTGTATTCGCGGCGTCCCAAATCACGAACCCGACTCTGACAGGCAAAGAACGGCTGGAAACCTTCATCACGTAACTTATTGATGATATTGATTGTTGGGATATATGTATAACGCTTACTCCGGGATTCATGTTTATCACCAGAAAAGACAGATGGAACAAACTGCATTAATTCGTCATCCGTTAACGGGCGCTCACGGCGAATAGAATTATATCGACCAAAACGGGAAGCTAATCGCATAACAATAACTCCTTTATGAAGGCATAAAATTAATAAAAATTTTTTCGCTTAATATCATCCCCCTCGGTTATTTTTAACAAAAAGACAACAATTCCGAGGGGAAGGACCATCAAATCAGGTCAGTTCGGGACTGACCAACCTGCCGGGTGAAAAGCAGTAACAGCGCGATCAACTCATCAGCGTTTTTTCTGACAAGAGGAGTATGATTCTCCAGGCTATCCAGTAAGTCATGCAGCTCATTATTGACCTGGTGGAGCACCTTAAAGAGTGCACCAGAATCCCGGCAGCTCTGATATGCAAGATTTGCCTGAACAGCACGATTCTGCATGATCCCGATCTGT